>Ga0209977_10000012_pt1 | contig 63512 bp, 78 predicted proteins | sample SumtaG_2_FD_183113 | JGI IMG/M metagenome (GOLD analysis project Ga0209977, IMG submission 183113) | Deep subsurface microbial communities from Indian Ocean to uncover new lineages of life (NeLLi) - Sumatra_00607 metaG (SPAdes) (version 2) | ecosystem: Environmental > Aquatic > Marine > Oceanic...
CAGCTTGAGCGATCAACAATTCGTGGGCCGCCTGCTTCTCTTTGTAGGCGCTGATTCGATGATACGCCTCGCATTGCTGTTGCGCGCCGAAGGCGAAGATGTCGTCAATGTTATTCATTCAATCTCCTTTTACGAGGTCCCCGCCTCTTCCCTTTATCACTGCGCGTTTTTCGCTTCGTGAGTTTCGTGGGTTTCGTGGGTTTCGTGGGTTTCGTCGGTTTCGTGGGTTTCGTGGGTTTCATGGGTTCCTCGAATACACATATTTCGCTTTGTCTCCCAGGTCGAGTGTCCAGAAGTATCCTTGAGACACGCCGGTCAAGTTTAGTCACGGCCCATTTCGGTACGGTCATCGGCTTGCGGCCGAACAGTTCCAAAATGGCGCGGGCGCTTGTACATTCTGTAGCTTGATTCCACAATTGTCGATGGAGCTTGCACGCCTGTGCGGCAGCTTTTATCGTTTTGAAAAGCCGCTTGTTGCGATCTACAAAGTCCCACATTCCAGTGCTAGTCAGAATGCAAGCTTGAAAAGCTTGCGGTACGGAGACGCCGAAAACTTCTCTTCGCCAAATGATACGATAGCCATCGGCGCTAAGCCAAAGACGACGGGTCTTTTGATCAAAGCCTTTTTTCTTCTGGCGTTTGAATTCCACGTTTCTCTCGACAATCTTCGACAGTGATCTCGTCGGAGACTATTGTGATGTTGAGTCCAAGTTGGTCGCGACTCATAATTTGCACGTAGTCATCATGTCCGTCGCGCGTTTTTGCAATTTGGATGTGAATCGGACCCATTTAAGTATACCTTACAAAAAGCGTTTGTCAAGGTAATCTTCACACCAGAATTTCCGGTGTGATCTGACCGGGACGAATAACGACAGTGTTGGTGAGGTTGGTTAGCTTCACTCGGCGGCCATCGGGATTCGATCCATGAATCGCATCACTCTCAATTTTGGCGACGGTGATTCGGCTTAACCACATACGCGAGCCCTTGCGGACTGGGTAGACTAAAACATCGTTGACTTCGATAGTACGGCCTAGAATGTCAATCGGGTTCATTTGGTATCTCCTCAATGGATTCAAAAGGAACAATGGCAGGAGTCAGTTCTGTCTGTTCACGCATCCCTGCCTTCAAATCGCGAAAACAGTCTCGAAAGTTTTTGACCTCGTTGAGCCGAACTTGTAATTCGGCATCTGGCTTCGCATCTGCCATGATACAAGCCTGCATTCCAGCCCAAAACTTGGGGTGGATACCGTAATTCACAAAAGCCTCTTCAAATGTCATTTTGTGGCTCCAGCTTTAAGTTTTGGCGGCTTTATCTTTTGCCATGAGGTCGCGGTAAAATTTGATCAAGTCACAAGCTCTCTTGAACACAACGTAGCTTTTACCGTCAATTACCATTTCAACCGCAGCCCCACTGATAAACTCCGGGCACGGCCCGAGGCGCTCCCACGATGCCAAGTTTTCAATTGGACCTTGGCGGAGAACTTTCCGCAACTGTTGTGTGGTCTTGATTAGCATCGGGAGTTTCATCAGGTTGCTCCAGCTTCAAGTCGCGTTTGATCTTGCGAAGTATTTCTTTCTCCGTGTCGTCGAGTAACGGTGCAATCTTTAACCGATTGTAGACCTGTTGTGCTTCTTTGGTAGAAAGAATCACAATTGCGCTCCCGTTGATGTCTGTGCTTGGCATTATAGTCTCCACTGCCCGTCATCGTCAACACACGCCATTCTGTGCTCGGCTGCAATGTGCGTGCAATAGCCTGAGTCAATCTCAACTAAAGTACAGGCGCGGTCGATTTGACGGCAGACTCGAAGCGTAGTTCCTGTACCGCCAAACGGATCAAGGATATGCTCACCCGGAGCCGTGGTGAGTTTGATGCACCGTTCAACAAGTCCTTCATTAAGTTGCGTGGGATGCCATTTCCGCCGCTGCTTGGAGTTGCCAGTAACACGGGTAAAGTCGAAAACATCACCCGGTACGCGACCCCGGGGGTCCGCCCGCTTGTCGCCATGCTCCTGACGCCATGATTGAATACGAATTGCATCGGGGTACAGCGGACAATCGCACCATCTGATACGAATCAGCGGTCGGTGATTGTTGCCAAGGTCACTATGATTGTGCTGACCGAAGCTAAACACCTGAACACACGGCTTGACATCAATGTTTTTGCCGTAGTAGCCTTCAAGTTCAGTGACGATGCGACCGACCTGAGACCACCACTTGGCGTTGTAGCTGAACCACACACAACGAGAGTGTTTGACAAACAGCCAAAGCCACTTGCGGAGCAAGTCAATGTAATCGCTCCCTGGTAGCTTATCGTTGTAGTCGTTGTACTTCAAACCGAGATTGTCTGGAGGATCAGCGAAAATTGTATCCCACCGCCGGGTATTATTTTTGAGCCAAACAACACAGTTATCACAGTAGAGTTCGTATCGGTTCATTTCAATCCCAATTCTTGTGCTCGTTTTGAGCAATCTGGACACTGGCCGGTTTTCCAAAGTGGGCAAAGTTTGGTCTTGTCGTATTGGTACTCGCCAAAGTATTTGATCTCGGCTTTACGGCGAACAGCAATGGCCCTGTCCTTATTCATGTCATCATAGTAGCCGAGGTGTATCCATTTTCCGTTGACTTTGATGTAAGCCCGCCATTTACCGCAATCTTTTTTCCAATTTACACCTGTAACTCCTGACGTGTTGTTTGATTTGAGTCCTTCATTGGCCTTCTGTTCACCCGAAGTAGCAAGTCGAAGATTCACTTTTCGATTGTCACAGCCACATGTGTCGATGTGATCGACTTGTTTTCCACGCTTCCACTGTTTGTGGTGCTGTATAATGGCAACGTGCATCAGAATTAGTGGTCGTTTTGGTTTAGAATTATCATGCCGCTCAGCGTAGCCAGTCTTCCCTCTACGAGCATAATTCCATTTCCACTTCGACAGCCACTTGAAATCTTCATTGTCAACAATGGCTACTCGACCTTGAGTCAATTCGATCAGTTTCATCGTCGCACTCGTCCCCGATTCAATCGGGCTGATCCGGGTTCGTGTTTCGTCTGAATCAAAATGCGGCCTGGGCTGAACATTCGCGCTGCACGTTTTGCCCTACACTTTGGGCATTTAAGCAAGTCTGTCAATCCGGCGGGTTTGATTTCTTCAAACTCATGTTCGCACGCCCGACATTTGTAGTCGTACATTGGCATAATTAGAGCCTCAAACAGGCGGTGTGATATTCGTAATCGTCGAGTGCCTTTTTAACTTCCGAAGGGCAGTTGGTATGCAGCAGCATTTTTCCTGCCAACTCGAAAGCGGCCTGAAAAAGTGTTTTACCGGCACCGTGCATCCTTGGTCGATATTTGGAAGTCACAATCGCATAATTCGGTTTCACGGTACACACAATACCGTCATCGACTTTTGCCAAAGCATCTAGTAGTTCAGCAGTTCGCATTGATTCTCTCGTTGGCAAGTCGGCAGTATTTGGCATTGAGTTCAATGCCGATGAATTGTCTGCCCGTATTGAGACAGGCGATTGCGGTTGTACCACTACCGATACAATTATCGAGCACGACTGCGCCTTCGTCAGTGAACGATCGAATCAGAAACTCGAATAGTTCAACCGGCTTCTGGTTGGGGTGGACTTTGATTCCGCTGTCATTATTGACAACTGAGATGTCAATGACAGAGGTAGGATGCCGATCCGTTTGGCCGCCGCCGCTAATACGTTTCGTCTGCCCGTAGTTGGTCCCGTCGCTCGTATGCTTTGTGAATGAATGAACTGGCTTATGACCACGTGATTTCTGCGGGTGATAAACCGGCAGGCGGCGATAGAAAACAAGAATGATTTCGTGTTGCCGGAGAGGCATCCTGTTGGCATTGAGAAACCCTGTTGACTTGTTCTTCCGCCAAATCAAGTCGTAGCGAAACATCGCGGGATTCGACATAACCAACTGTGCAGCAAAAGGCTGTGTAGCGGTCAGCACAATAGCCGCATTTCGTTTTGTTACACGCCGATACTCGTCCCACAGCCGATCAAATGGGATCACCCGATCCCATGCGTTCTGTGTGACGCCGTAGGGCAGGTCAGCCAATACCATATCGACGCTCTCATCCTGGAGCGTCGGCATGATGTCAAGACAGTCACCGTAAAGAATCTGGTTCACCGATTATCTCCGTCGCCTTTGATAGTGCCACGCTCCTTGCGGCCGAACAAGTTGACCATGTTTGCACGGGCAACACTAGACAGATTGCAGCCCATTGTCGTTGCTACTTCAGCTAGATACCAGAGGCAGTCACCGAGTTCCTTGAGAATTGCTGCGCGCCGCTTTTCACTGGGAACCCCACCATCATCCCGACCAATCTTCTTGATTTGGTTTGCCACTTTACCGGCCGACCCCGCCAGTTTGAGAGCAACAAAAACTTGCTCCAACATTTGGCCCAACTTCTCAACAGTCTCCCCCACTTCTCCAGTCAGACCTAGACCGGCGTACATCGCAGCGCTTTCGGATGGATAGCAGGAGAGGCTGTGGGCGGCCTGTTGGTAGGTATCGAAGCCAACCAACTCACTGGGTCCTGGAGCACCATCCGTGATGGGAACTTCAACATACTCGTAGTCCCAATCCTCGTATTCGCATCCACGGCGACTTTCAAGGATAATTTCAATGGCTTTTTCGTCGCCCGCACGAGCTTTCTCTAATAGCTCCTCCTCATCAACCTCATAGTAACCTTGCTCATCGAGCATGTTAAAGAGGTCCTCGCGTGCTTGAGCAGCGCGGGTTGGAGTATCGGCGAGCCAAAAGGAATCGCCTTGCTTACCGTGGTGAATGAGAATTCGTAATGCGGCCATTAGTTCTCTCTCCCTGGAAAATAAAACTTTTTCAACTGATGGGTAATGTGTGGTACGGGGTTATGGTGCCGATACGAATTCCATGGTCGCGGAACTGTAATTGCATCCCCGCCATGGGCGCGAAAAAGCCCGATGTTTATCCAATTGTCGTCAATCAAGAGTGTATCGGGTTTTGCCAAAAGGTTCTTGTGCGGTGTAATGAAAAACTGTCGATGAAGCCAACGCGGGCAGTGCGCATGAATCCATTCCAATTTACCTGCTACACACTGGGGCGTACTTATTGGCGTAGTTGCCAGGTAGACGTTTCTCTCACCAACTAACGAACGGCACTTTTCAATTAGCCAGTGGCAGAAATTGGATACGGGTATAGTGGCCCACATCTGCTGGGTGAAACTATTCCAAAATGACTCGAAATCATACGCATGGGTACCCAGCAAAAAATTCGCTGCTTCATGCGCGTTGTAGCCAAATTCTTGTGGAAAGTTAGCGTAGTCACTTGGACCAATGTCGCAGCCAACCGCATTCAGCACACAAGGCGCTAAAGTGTTGAGTACGTCATCAAGGTCTAAGATAATGGTGTTGATCATTTGCCCGCTCTCGGAGTTGAGAATGGTTTAAGTGCGAATGTAATCGTTGGTACAAGCTCACCCTCTTCAGGCAAACGATCTGGGTCCACGTAGCTTAGGATCAGAAGACTACCAGTCGAGTCCATAGCTCCAATGGCCATTTTCTCGAAGAGCGCAGCAACATTCTCACCGGTGAAATCGGCGTTCCGAATTGCCTCTATCGCAAATTTGTTGATCTTCATTGCTCAACCTCGATATGGGTCGCGGGTTGCATCAGCAAACCATTGATCAAGCTCGGAGCCGTCTCCTTCACACATGCTGGCACTCACGTCTTCAAGCAGCTTGCAGCGGTCCTCGCTATCTTCGCGACTTAATTCGGTGAAAAAGTGACCACTGTTTATGCGGTCCCAGGCTGTTTTAACACGCTCCAACAGTCCGAGTTGGTATTCCTTTTTGCAAAGCGCCCGGTGGCGGGCGAAGCGAAGCTGCGGCGGCTTCCCCTCCTCTTTGGAAGGTTTAGCAACAAACTCTTCGATACCTAGCACAATATTTTCGTCGCCCGGTGTTTCGTCAAGAAGCCAGCCATACAGGCAGAGTTGATCTGCATAGTTGCTGCTGCACGTCTCGAAATAACCCGCGTTGATCGTGAGTCCCCGGAACGATTTAGCAAGATACAAGCTGTGTTCTTTACCGTGGCTTCGATTTTGTTTTGGAGCCTCGAAACAATCGAGACAGATAGCGTAGCCTTTTGTCGGGCTGGTTGTATACTTAGAACAGTAACCACGCACCTTCCAGTCATAGATGCAGGGAATCAAACCTTCACCAAAATCCAAAACAAGACGGCAATCCGGTTTACCTTGGAAAGGCACGCCGCCGATCAATCCTTTCACGGTAAACTCGAATCGCGGCGACTCGACAGATTGGTGAAGCTCTTTGAGCAAATGACCGTAAGCCCCGCAGAAATTGTAGGCATCGAAAACATGCTTCCCAGCTTCCAAACCGAAGTCTCGATTGTGCTCTTCCACTTGTGACACGAAAATAGCGTCAAACTCGTAACGTGGATCAGCCCCAGAACCAAACAAGGCAGCGTGCAAAGCAGCCTTCGCATAGGCATCAAATGCCGACCCGACCGCCATTGGCTGTGACTGCGGCTCTCGGGGCGGCCTTACTTCAGCCAGCCGTTGAGTATAGAAATCTTCTGGATTCTTTTCCAAAAGAGAAAGTGACGAGTAGCTAAGATACTCTGGTGTTCTCATGTTTCAACTCCCCATAAGTGCGATGTGTCCTATCTACTTTTCCAATGCAGCTTTCCGCTTATCTATTGCTTCTTGCAACAGTTGAGACTTCCCTTGGCGGTGTGCTTCTACACACAATTGTTCTATCTGTGCGGGCTCCTCAATGGAGCCTATTGGCATCTGCTGCCTGATGCCGGCCTCCAAGAAAGCCCGGCGCACATTCTCTGGTAAAGCGGCAATAGCTTTAACCTGCTCCAAACAACATCGTTTCGCTTTCTTTCCGCTTCCACATGGGCAAGGCTGATTTCTTTTGATCTTGACCCCTGTGTTACGGTGAGGCCGAAGTCCACTCGGTTTTCTTTTCTTCTTGACTGCCATTCCGTCTCCCGTTTATCTACGGTAACAATTCCCGGTAGCGACTGGAACCAAGTCGCGTACAACCCAAATCAAGAAACTTGGCGGCGTCATTGTAACACATAATGCCGCCGCTGGCTTTGACTTGCACCTTCCCACCTTGGACCGCCCGCATTAAAGCCTTGATATTCCTCGGATTCGCTCCATGGAGCCCGTAGCCGGTAGACGAAACAAGGAAGTCAACGTCACAATCAATACACAGTGCTGCCGCTGCTTCTAATTGGGGCATGGTAAAAAAACAGGATTCCAAAACAGCCTTGACTATTACGCCACGTGGTTGAGCAATGGCAACAATTCCAGTCAACTCTCGTACAACTATCATGTTGTCACCGTCAAGAAGACGACCATAATTGATCACCACATCCAACTCTGATACGCCGTCCTCAAGCAGAGCGGCGGCTTCCCTCCGTTTCTGAGTTGAGGTGCTAGTTCCGTGCGGAAAGCCAACTACCGCGCAAACTCGCGCTTCATACGAAAAAGCAGAGTATGCGTAAATGGGCGCAACACAAACAGTACGTATCCCCTCCTGTTGTGCCATATCACACGCCCGAGCAATATCACTCACTCGTGTAGTCGGTCGGAGAACAGCCAGGTCGAGTGCATTTGCAATGTTGTACTTAGCCATTATCTTTAGCTCCCTTTCTATCGAGATAATCGGCCGACACGCTCTTGAGTACCACACGGCCAATGTCCGGGTGGTACATCTCAGTTAGGGGCGTGATGACGCAACCTTCTCGACCTTTGAATTTTGCTTTGATTTCGCTCCCGTTTCCAACCATCAAAGACGGGCCATTAGTCCATTTTTCAACAAGGTCTGGATCAAATGGCCCGATATAAATGGTTGGCACCAGTTGCAAACCATAGCCGATGCAAGTAGGATGGAGGTCGGCCCAACTCAGGTATCGACCGTTAATGGAAATATCGAAGACGCGGAAGCCGATTTTCCCGCCCATGATACCATAGTCCATGTCCTGAACACTAGCGCCAAAAATTTCCCCGAAGATGATTGTATCGCCGTAGCGGCTAAGCTGCTGTAGAGCCGTCTGCACCCTCGCGTCACGGTTCAATGGCTCCCAGTATAGTGATGGTCGGCCATTGATATTCTCCTCTTTTTGCGCAGTGCGATGTGAACCGCAAACAAAACCATCCAAGCCGTCAATGTTGAGACTTCCGAGTCGGCAATTTGTTCCATGAATCTTCTCAGTTACCCGGACCCTAGTATTAAGTTCCAACACATGCGGATAACGGTAGTAGTGCTCAATATGAGTGTAGCGCTGAAAATTTGGCGGTTCAGCCATGACATCACCCGTGGCTAACTTGATCGGCGGCTCGTATTTCACAGCGTGATAGTAGTCAGTCAAGTCAGTTTCCAGAACGCCATCCGGCACCGGAGCCACAAAACCATAAGACGGAATGCCACGCAGGCGACAGGCCGCTACACGACATTGACATTTGTGGTCTTCCCAGAGCGCGTGTTTCAGGTACTTTTTGACACCCAGATTCTCGGCTACCTCGGGTGGCAACAGAATATCCGGCGGAAAGAAGACAACTTTATTACCTGATTGAAACTCACCTTTTCCAACGATAGTTTGGGTCCCTAAGATGTGTGCAATTTCCAGTCGATCCGCGTTTGGATGAACATCAATTGAGTCGATGGTTTCGACAGTGATCCGTATAGTGCTCATGGTTTCAATCCTAGTTCTTTGTCTTGCGTCAATTCGATTAGTCGCATCGGCTGAGTCGTGTCACTCCTCCGGCGGGCAAAAAATAGGCGTCGGTACGTCACAAGTTTTCAAAACATACCCGACTATTGCCGCCGGAACAATAACAGGCCCGAATATCATCCCTACGACGCAATCAGCGTACCACGGAATGTCCTTCCCAAAGTATGTGTCCAGCGAGTAATTGAAACAGAAACCGCCAATTGTCAAAGCAACAATTACAACAAGCAAAAAGTTACACTTCCACATGATAAATTCTCCAGGTGTTACAGGGTTCTCAAAAATTGCTGGCGCTCAGCGTCACTCAGAAGCGCGTGTGCCCGCTTGCACTCCTCTTGCTCGCATCCAGCATGGACAAGCTCCGTGCCAGCCGACTGTTCACCCGGCCAAAGTATAGGATGCGGTATTTTGTTGGCTCCAGGCTCGCCACAGAAACCGCAAATATCCTCATTCACGATGGGAGTAGGCCGCTTCCTTAGCAGTTTGGATGATTACTTCCCTCTCCTCCTCGGGATTAACAACCAAATACTCAAGGCTGAAATCATCCATTGCTGCTTTTATTCTTACGTCAAGTTCCTCCAATTTCGGCTCGTCCTCATAACGGCCCTGGCGACGATACGGTAGTGCCCTTTGAACTAGGAAGTTGAGCGCTTGGTATTTCTGCTCGTAGCGTAAAGCCACATCAGAAATGTGGGCGGCAATGTCCTTGTCCTGGATTGCCGTATAGACGCATTGAAGAAGTACAGGTGAATCGGTTACGATCACTTCAATTCCAGCTTTGAACAGACGGTGCTCGGCCCAAAGCTGATTGGCGAACGTATAAACCTGGTCGTATTCGTCAAGCTTCTTGCCTTCGTAGGCAAATTGCTTGCAGAACTCACGGACCAGTTCGACTGATACAACGCCCGCGCGACTCAGTTCAGCATAAACCTTGGCTGCTAAGACACTCTTGCCTACACCTGGCCCGCCGTAGAAACAAATACGAAACGACATTCTATGACTCCTTTAACTCTCTTAACATCTCAGGGAAAGCTGACTCCAAAACATGGACGAGAAATTCTTCGGTTATCGCGATCTCGAACATCCGTTCGGTGTAACTGGTACAGTAGCTATTAGAACGTACCCACCAGCCGGTAATCTCAGGCGCCTTGGTTCCGTGGCATTCGAGTTGAAATTTCACAGTTTCTTTAGACAGAACAGCAAGCCAATTGCCGCCGTCTCGGCAGTAAACAACGAAGCCAAAATCCCTATGGACAGTAGTAAAACCCTTACTGTGCCAAACCCAAGTGAGATTCAATTCGGCAATTCGTTTTTCCAAACTGTTCATTGTTTATTCTCGGTGATTATCAGCCCGATAGCCCATGCCAACGCCACTACGATGAGAACAGGCACAAGTAAAGGTGACATTAGCCACAGTAAGCCAGAAAGCAAGCAGAATTCATTAGCATTTCGAGCGTACCACTTCAGTACAAAGAACACTACTACATACGATGCTATACAGTAGCCAAGTATCATTTCTTTACCCTTAATTGACTGTGATACATGTGAAATCCAAAGGCCGCCGCACTGCTTTAGGGTTGATCCCGACGCGCATACTTGCAATCCATCCCGCAGCTTCAAGGTAATTTGCTACACGCACACAATCACCATCAGCGGGCGGAAGGACAGTTGTGTTCTCTTCCACCACCAGAATGGGGACGTTATGCTTCAAACAGAGATGATGCGGAGTTCCGAATTTCATATCCGGTGATACGAGCAAATCGACATCTTCGACATACAAAGAATCTTTACCGCCTTTGACGGTGCTATGCCCGAACAAAGTTCGGCTGACCCAGCGGGGAGCGGTATGAAGTCCCTTGATTACACAAAACAGGAAAGCAGTTGAGACCATTTCAGCCGCTATTCGTGGATCAGTAATGATTTTCAGTTTATTGAAGACACCACTGTCAATCGGAGCGTGAGCAACCGGACGGGATAATGCCTCCGAGATGGGGTAGCAAGCCATTGCTTCAACAGCACCCCACGGATTAACCCCGCCATTTTTGAAATAGTTCAAGGCGACTTTATCCGGTGTTTCGATCTCAGTAATGACTGCTAAAGCGTCAAAATCAAGATCGAATACTTGACCAATTAACGCATCAGTCCCAAAGACTTCTCCGCTTGCAGCGCCCGACTTATCAAATGACGAACGTAAAATGAGACGCTCATTCAGAATGATGATCTCTGCGTCAATGCCGAGAGTCGCCCGACACGCAGCCACGGCATTGATGGCATCGGCGTTGTTTTCTCGTGGATTGATGGCCACAAGCACCTTGTTAGATCGCACTGGTTTCAAACCGATGTCGCCCGATAGAAAACGATTCAACATGTAGCCGTCCACATACAGCGAATTAGACGGCATCTCGTTGATGTCGGCAGCGTTGACCACATTCGGATGGAGGATAATGCGATCGCATACTGAGCCGATCAGCCGCGCAGCGGGTGTGGCATCGCCGGCATGGCCACCAATCTCAGCGCCCACTCCAGTTGGTATGATAAATACAATGTTCATACTCGATTCACCACTGTTACCTTTTCAATAGTAGCATTGAAAAATTCCCCGCAAAAATCAATTGATTTTCGGATGTCGAACTTACGGCACACAAAGATATTGATATACACCATTCCTAGAAGGTCTAGCGTGTGGATGGTTACATTGCTAAACAATAGAAACTGAATTGCAGTAGTCCCCTTGGTTTTCGGGTCAGTTTGATGCTCCTCGGGCGGCACTCCTACATCGTCCCAGAAGTGTCGATCACAGACTTCCACATCGAGAATGTCGATGCACAGTCGATTGAAAAATTCGCCTATGTCCTTGCGATTGAACTTGGTAACATCGGCACCGGACAGATCGATAATTACTTCGCTACCGTACATTGTTACCCTTATTCTTCATCACTCTCCTCTTAGTCGTTTGAGTGTTTGGGAATAGTAAGTCTCACAGTTGTGACAGTCTCGACATAAATTTGAATTGAGGCTACCGCATAAGGTCACAAGTCGATTATCAGCATACCGATCCATGACAGCCCGCATAAAAGCCGGTGTCGGACACCAGTACGAATTGATGTGTCGCACTCTCCACTTGTAACAATCCGTCGTTATCAAATCCCCTCCAAATTTGTTGACCTCATTCTCGTCAACACGCGGCTCTTGACTATAATAGGCCATCATCGTGATGACTACTGGAACTCTCCACTCGGTGTAACGGTTGACAGCCCAGTCAATTAAATCGAGATTTGTACCAGATGTGCGAAGTCGCACAAACATCAGATTGTCTGGCGGAACAATCAAAGTTGCTCGTTCTTCCTCGCGTGGATTGGCCGTAAATACCACCGGTCCCGGGAAGTGCTTCAATTTTGGAATGGAGGTATTGAAGAAAACCTGCCTGTATGTACTGGCCACTGCGACAACCTTCTCGAAGTCGATATTCGAGTCGTGGCCGCAATTCATTCGTACAATCCCGTTGCCCATTACTTCCTCGGGATCAGGGATCAACGGCAATTCTTCAATCGGCACGTAATAGGCATCTGGCCGATTGAAAAAGCATTGATTACAATTTTGCGGACATTGCCCAGTTTGCACAATGCAATCCCAGAGAACCGTTCCGTCAAGTTTCGGGTTTCGTTTGGTTGCCACAGTTTACTCCCAGCTTGCGATAATCACAGCTACCCACCGACCACGCTTGTCCTGTCTCAGTGCAGCGCCGTATGCTTTCGGCCTGCCGTTAGCTGTTCGCCAATGGCTACGGCTAGTTTTCCAATCTTTCCATGCTTCGGCCGCACCTTCACGTAAAGTACGATCGGGCCACGACCGTGCAACAATCTCTGAAATCTCTCCCCTTCCCGCTCGGCGAGCACGATCAAGAAAGTTATCATGTGGCGTCGCGCCGTTGCACACTTCGCGTGCATGTTCATCTGCGAGACTGGACAAAAATGGCTGTAATGGTGACTCAACAATGTTGGCGCCAAACTTATGGCCTTCGTCCACAAGCACCCCAGCCGGTGTTGACCACGCTAGAATTACGACAAGAATGGCATTTATGGCAGTCATCAGGAAACTCCTATTCTTCCGCTTCGGTGACGGCTTGACAAGTTGGGCAGTCTGCCCCTTTATGACAGCCTGAAGTCACACCAGCTTCAACTAAAAGACCGGGGCAAGGGTAAACAGCCGCATAAGCCAGAAGCGCCTCTCTTGTTGCGTTCTCTCTCTCTGAGTCAATTATCAGGAAACTCCTAATTGAAAAACCAGTATGCTAAGCTACCGACACCCGCGAGGATCAGTGTTACTGTACACCAGACGTAAGTAAGCGCCCAAAAGTTGCTGTGCTCAGGGGGCTTCTTCTTTTCAACGTCCTGCTCCTCATCGGGTATCATAGTTTGAAGTCTTCGCTTCCAGGAATTACTACAGTCAAACCGAGTGTCTTTCGAGCCGCCATTACAACAGCGCGATGCGGTGTCATAGCATGACCGCAATCTCTCCAACTAGGGTCCGGACGCTCACTACACTCATCACATTCCGGTCTACTTTCGTCGTCGTCTTTGAAAAATACTGCAAAGTAACCAGAAAGGCCCTTAGTATGGCGACCTGTTTGAAATTCGTAGCCTTTTTGAACCATCTCGCGAATTAACTGCCAAGTTGTCATGCTTCGCTCCAAGGGATTATGATTTCCGTTTTGTCCTCATAAACTCCGTCACGCATCCGACTGAGAGTAGCCTCTTCCAGCGGCAAACCAGTCCGAAGCATCCAGAGATTCGCTTCATGCTTCACAGTGAAAGCAGCAAGTAGCTCGCAAGTTATCTTCCGCACCAAGTAAATGTACTTTGATCGCGCCACTTTATCCTCCGCAACCACACGGCCAGTGACCACAATGTTCACAAGCTTTAAGGTCCCACCCTAGTTGCTCCAGTTTGAAATCAACAATTGCTTTGTTCGCCTCGTCGTCACCGAATTCTTCGGCAATTTGCTTCAACGCAAGGGCGATAATGTTGTGAGAATACGACTTGACATCATCAGCTTCACATTGAATCTCGGTTCGGAGTGCTTTGAGTTTCGTATCGAGAGACATTTGGTGACTTCCGCTATAGCACACGGAATAAAGTGCCGACACCGATTGGCTTTTCGGTTTCACTGGTCTCAAACCCGCGATCAACCACCAAGTGATCATCAGTGCAAAACAAACGAGAATCACAATTACAATGTAACAGATCATTCAACATCACGCTTTCGCCAGTACCGTGCCTCTTTCGGAATCCCGTCATCAGAAAGTTCGCGGTACTTGAACGTCACTTTTTGCCCAACTTGGAAATGGACACCTGAGAAAGTCAACGGCATATCTACGCCTGGGTGTTCTTTCGCGTAGTCAAACATCTCGCGACTGTGAAAAACACGTTCCACATCTGTCAGACCGGATAATTCAAGTCTCTTTCCCTTGTAGTCCAGAATCAAAGCCCCGATGTGACCGAGATGTTTGGAGCCCTTGTTGGTCTTCCGCCCGGAAGTGAAACCGGTGATAACGCCTTCGTCATCACTGAATGGTTTGTACTTCAGAATACCGCGATTCCGCTTTGGAATCCACGGTGCGCGCGGGTCCCGAAGTACAACTCCCTCTCCGCCCTTATCGAGCACTCGTTGCAGATGCTCCTCAACTTGATCCGAGGCCAAATCGACAACATCAATCAGCTTGCTTTGTCGATGCAGATAACAAGCTGACACTAGGCTGTTATCCAACATCCTCTCCAAAAACTGTAGTTCATCTTGGAAAAGAGAACCAGGCGGCAAGTAGCGGTAGTCTCCGCCGAATCCGTTGAGTCGCTGCCTAACCCATTGCTCTATTAAAATGAAGTCAATAGATCGGTGCATATTCGTGTTCTTGATTTCACCAGTTTGGAAAATGCCTGCCATTGGCGGACACGAATAGACAGCGTACTCGATTTGATCGAGGAAGCGCGGATCAGGATCATCGCCGGCACAAATTGAGCGGCAGAGTTGAAATTTGCCGCGACCAGCCCATAACTCACCGTCGAGCGGGCAGCAGGGCAATTGATTGAGAAAATCATCTGGAGCGATGATAGGGTTACCGTAACGCGACCACAACCCAGTGGCGACCGGCTTGATTTTCTTCTTGAGTTGACCGGTTTTCGGGTCGGTTATGCTGGCCCACGGCACATCGACTGTTCTCATTCCCCGGGTAAGGCCGCCATCCCAGAAGCATCGAGTCCCATCGAGTTTCTCCGAAATGAACCAGCCCGCAACATCGTGCTTGACTGGATTGTATTTGTGGGCCAGTTGAAGAAATTCTCGTCTCACAGATAGTCTCCCATTGCCAATATCCGCGCGGTTCGTGAAGCTGGGACTCGGACAATAATTGAAGCGGTAGCGTGCTCCCAACCACTGTCAGGCTCGCATAGTCGAGCCTGTTTGATAGCTTCCTCTGATGAAGCATCAATGATAACAGCGGCCCGGTTAGTAAGCTCCAAGAGAATGACGAATTTATTAGCAACAAGCTTTTCGATTCTCTTCTTCAGATTCTTGATTTGCCGCTCCAAACATTCTCGACTACTCTTCTCGTGAGGATGATAATCACCCGGATAGGAGAAAGGCATTTCGGCAAAGCAACTCGCTACGAAGTTGCAAGCAACACCGCAATCTGGGCAATAGATAATAGCTGTCGGATACTGAGTTCTTGTATACATCTATCTATTGTTGCACGAAGTCAGCCAAGATCGTTGGCACTGCGGTGTCAAAACCGCTGAAGTCCATCATTCCCGGGTCATTGGGATCGGCAATAGAGATACTATTACCTGCAAGTTGGAAGGCGGCCAGCTTCGCCGGGCGGCCGGACTTCTGACGGTATTCCTCAAGAACTTGACACACATGCTGGAGTCCTGACCAAGTTTGACCGTCTGTGTAAACGCAGAAAACATCCACATCCCACTTGCTTCGGAGGGCCCGGTCGATCAGGGCGGCGCAGTCAGTACCGCCCCAATTAGCCTTATCAGCCTTGTCTGCGACTGTCTCTAGCGAATCGTTGGCTGTGATGCCCAAATCCACTGGGCGGTCACAGAAGCCCAGAACGTGCGTATGTGGCTCTGTACGGACGGCTACCATCGCCATGACGGCGGCAGCTTCGCAACAGGAAATCGGAGCGCCGGCACACTGACCCCAAGACATGGAGGCGGACACATCGACGCCGAGCAAGAAATTCTTGCCAGTCGGCTCGACCGTATCAAACCCGAGATAAAATGCACTCTCCAGCGCTTCAGTGATCTGTGGAACGGGCAACCACTCTAAGTTGCCTCGATTTCCGTGCCCCTTGGAGTATTGACGCAGAGCGATCAGCGTATTCAACGGATGGAGTCGAGCAGCTTTGATGGCATCCGCATTCAAGGCATCCACGATTAGCTTGACTTGGACTGAAAGCGGTTCGAGAAGTCCGATAGCGGTCATTTTGCCGAGGTTGCGGATCATTGCATGGAGCGGCATTTTCTGCAGCAGTGCGTCCCATACTTGCGCATCATTGAGCCAATCAGTCGGGATGTGTTCCCGAACCAACCCGAAATCATCGATCAATGTCAGAATTTGACTCTTTGATGCCGTTTCTTGAGCTTCTCCTACAGCAACAAGAAACTGAGTCACATTGGCCGCCGTACTGTTGGCGAGATGTTCATAGTTCGCTTCGGCACCTCGACGACTCCACCAATCTTCACGCTGTGCGACGTATTGAAGAACCACGTTGGTAAGTCCAATGGCTTGTGGATGCGCTTTACGGAGCACATCCCGATGGGACCAACCGTTCCGCTGTTGGTATTTGGTGACCTGCATCGCCAAAGCCATCGCTGATCGGTTGGTATACCATCGGGCGACCGCTTCACGAAGACCGCGACCCCAACCGCGAAATTGTTGCACATTGGTACAGAAATCAAACAAGTGCGTACTAATACGACACACATCGTTCAATTTGGATAGTGCATAGCTGCGCGCTTCGATGTCGGCTGTGCCGGCGATATACGCAAGAGCAAAGATTGCCGGATCATTCTTGGGTGCCCGACCCGCCACGCTGATTTCGACTATCATGTCCACCGCACGGCGCGCATCAATAGTCAAAGCCTCATCGATACAGACTACTGTCTCAATGGTTCGCTTCTTTTCAGTGGCATAGTAGTCGCCACCCTCGTGTCCGAGAATCAGGAACCGATGGAGTCGAGTCCAGCAGTCTACTGAAAACACATAACCCCCCGCCTCGTTTTGAACTTGTTGCCTCCCGTGTATAGGCTCGGTCTGCGGTGTGATTTTTGTTGAGACGTGTTGCGCGTAGTTAGCCATTGGCGGGTTCCCTCCTATGAAAGTCTCTCGGCGAATCCTGATAATCACATCGTGGTTTCGCCGACTGGACCACGGCTGCGGCAAACACTCGCGCGGCACTGAGTCGCCAGAAGAGGCCGAGTTGAATCGTGTGGTGTGTTTCGTCACCCATTTTGCTGACAATCCATGTAACGGGCCCTAGTGGCCGCTGAAAGTCTTTGTGTATACAGATGCTACCCGCTTCCGGCCAATCCTGTTTCGGGATTTCGCACCACTCTTTGTTCCACTCTTGATACTCAGCCATCTTCGTTCTCTTTTGGCTCTTGCCGGCTGGAGCAGAGTAGTGTGATACGTAGTATTTCGCTCACTTCTCCTCCAATGCCCGGCGAATAGAGGCAAGAGCATTATCCATTATTAGCCCATACTCCCCACTAAACGTCTCGCGAAGTTGCAGCATCTTTTCGCACGCTTCCAACGCCTTTTCCTTCGCCGTGGGCTTCGGCTTGGTAAAAGTCTTGAACGCGGCAATGGCAGTCTTACCCGGCGTGTCGGTGGGGTCCCAGTGAAACAGTCTGTTGTCATCACTCGGCCCAAGAACTATACCGGCACCGTCTGCGTAGACCTTGAGGCAAGCAAACCCGTATGGCGAGCCAGTGTGTTTGATATACCCCCGCAATGCCGCCACAACCTCGTCGAACGACGGTGGTAAACGCTCGGCGAGGGATTTGGTAAGAGCGGTAGCGAACTCGTTAGTAAGAGCCGGTGGTGGTGGCCGAAATCCGGGAAACCGAAATGCCCAGAACTTTTCCACAACTTGGACAATCATTTCTTTCGTACACATTTTCATTCTCTTTTGACTCTTGCCGGCTGGGCCACTCGTAACCTAAAATAGTCTCGGCGGCCCATCGCTATTGTGGGCCGCCGAGAAATCGTCCGAGTTAGCTCACTCGGTACTGTGTCGAACCATCCTTCGCTGTGGAATCCGTGCCGCGAAGAGTCTCGATCTTCACGTCGTCGGCGCGAAGATGACTAAGTTGAACAGAAATACTCCCCGAAGTGGCAGTACGGCCGGTCTTCTTGGCGACCATTTCGACAAGCTGATCCATGGTGAATCGACGACCGCTCTTGAAAATTGCTGTCAAAGCGTCATACTGGTTGACTTTCTGCTTGGCCATTTGGCTCTCCCTTCAAATTAAGAAACAAAAAAGTGGGGCAAGTTAGTATGCGTTGGGGATTCTTGTTGATAAGGTAACCAACGCATTTCGGCCCCGGTGTATCGTTACTTGTTGTCTTCAAGAAGGTCGGTCAGGCGCGTGAACAATTCACTGCCTTTACCGCCGATCAATCCGACAAGAGCGTCGGTGATAGTGCCACCGCCAATGATTCGCATCGGACCCATGGCTTGTGCTACCTTCTCAAGCAATTGCTCGTCGCCAAGTTGGCGAATAGCTGCAGCCAGATCACCGTTGGCGGCCGTGAAGCGGGCGACCACGTTAGCCGTCTCGGCTTCATCCTGCTTGATGTCCAACTCTACCAAATCCGTGCGGCGCTCCAATTCGCCTTGATGGTCGGCGTTCTTGGTCGCTCGTTTCTGAGTCGCTTGTGCGTCACACTCTTCCAACCGTTTCAGGGTTTCCGCAGCCTTAATCTCGGCTTCTACCCCTTGGTCTGCCAGCTTCGCAAGGTTCAACTCTTGCTTCAGTTGGTAGACTTCATCTTCCAGCCTGAGTATTGCCTTCTTATTCGTGGCTTCGGCTGTGGAGACCTCAAGCTGTTGAACAGTGCGGTCGATTGCAATCTGATTGGTCACGACTTCCTGCTGCTGGCAGGCCAGCAAGTGACTGATCTCCACATCGGTGATTGTTACGTCAAGGACTTCCACATCAGTGATGGTCATGCCGTTCTCTTTGAACAGACGGTCCCGGTCTTCGCCTTCCGTTTTCGTGCCGAGGATTGTATCCCGGATGATGGTGACCGGATCGGCGTAGAAAACACGAATGGTATGGCGACGTGTCTCACCCTTAAGAAGAGAGCGGCAGTGGTCACAGAGGAATTTGACGTAGTTGTCAATGTCGAACCACTTCGTCTCGTCGCCCATGAAACTGACACGATAGGACAGCTTCAAATCGACATTCACGCCGTCGCTCGTCTCGATGGTGATGATGTCACTGACCTTATTGTTGGCCACTTCGAGGTAGCCGGTTGTTAGCAGGTTGTCCGTGGTCTTTGGCTTGCCAGTGCTGAGATGCAGCGGGCTTACAGTCTCGTCGTAACCGAGGGTCACAACCTTCGGACCGACTTCAACACGACGTTCGCCGTTAGCTTTGACTAGCAGCACGGCGGAGCCCGTCCAGACCTTTAATGTCGGAGCGCCAGCGAAGCGGTCATCCAGCGTCACGCTATGCGGCTTCGTGTAGTTGGTCTTCCGTCTGATCTGGTCAGGTAAGGCAGCCTCGGTAGCACACGAACGGGCGGAACGAGTCAAATCCTCGACTTTGAACTGGTCAACAATGCCACTCATCGTTATGTGGCTGGTCAACTCTTTGTCTTCGCCGCGATCAATCTGGAACTGACGCAATGTTCGGTTGTACTTCAATGAATCCTGGTTGCCTGGATACATCAGAAGCGATTCGGCGTCACTCAGAACACGAGTGACAAACACTTCGTCAATTGGATTCAACAGGATCATATCAGGTCCGTGCCGAGTCACAATCTCGCCAGTGTTCTTGTCCATCACGTAGCGGGCTTGACCAGCACTGACTGCCGTCGCGTAGTGGATCAAGTTTTCACCGTACCGCACAATTGAATGCTCTTCACGTGGGTAGTAAATCGGGTGTGTTGCACCGGTGATAAAGACTTCATCACCTTCCTTGAAGCTGCGCTTCTGACCCGTGACTTTGCCGTTCTCTCCGGCAACGGGCCACGTTTCGTCGTCATAGTCGCAGTTGATCTTGATGTGCAGACCTTGGGCTGGTGTCAATTCAATAGGCTTGAACTTGATGCACCCGCCTTCTTTGAAGAATTCCTCGGTCGGTTCCGGGAACACAATCTGCGGGCCGGGCTCGTATCGCTTGTTGCCGTTCGAGTCTACCAGAATAGCGTACTCAGACATTTCAAGCGTGAGTGCGTCACGAACGTATTCGCCATTTTCGGTCGGGATGACCTCGACGCCGGTTGGCGGAATGTAGAAGGACACGTCCTTGATAACGAGTAGCGTGCCGAGTGAGATGTCCAATTCTCCGGGAGCTTTGGTGGCAACTACCCCCTCAGCATCGTCCCCCGTTTTGACAATCGCATCGCCCCAATTGGTAACAGCGGCTTCCTCGTCGTAGATGCGAACCAAAAGGTATTGGTCAGGGCGAAGATGGTGACCACCGATCAAGGTGACTGCCTGTTGGGGCCATGGAGCAAACTCAGTAGGACCAGGCACGACAATCTTCTGACCGTGAAGTAGGTCAGGAGTGGATGTATTGTTGCTCGCCGCGACCGGATGTTTCAAACCGTTACCTTCCTTAGTCGGATTCGCAAGAACGAGATATTCGCCTTTCTTTGCAGACACACTCTGAGCGGCTGCGCTTTGAAGATTCGTCTCGGTGAAACGGCCCTTATCGAACAGAATGGGCCGCAACTGACCAGTTTGAGTTACCACAATTGGTCCAACAAAAGTCTGAACATTCCCCTTTGTGTTGTCTTGCAAAAACGCAAACTCACCTGGATTCAGAATGAGTTCATTACCGCCGCGATTCTTTGGGGATCGTTCGTCGTCGTCATTATACATGAGTCTTTTCCTTGGAGTGTGGCGAATCAGGTCACGTTGTATTTTCGGGCGAGTTAGTGTCAAACGGAGGCAAATTCTTGGTATGATAACCGTTTGACATCGGCCCGAAAGGAGCATCTGGCGGGACTCGAACCCGCAATCTTCCACAAGCAGCGCTCAACTGTTGAAATACCATGACCCGAAGATTAGGCCAATGGATGGTTCTTTCCTACCCAATCGGAGGGGTAAATTCAACTACACGGCGTCCAATCATCTGTTAATCCTCTTCACTACAATGATTGTCAAAGCTCCCCCTTTTCCGACACGCATTTTGAGATTTTGTTAATTTTTCTCGAAACTGCTCGAAAGTCTTGTGAACTACGTTGCGAGAGAGGCCGGTATTCGCAATAATAGCCCCCGGGCTACGGCCGTCAAGATAATGTGAAATGATCTCCCGCTCACGTACAGATTCACAAAGAGATAGGAGATATTCCCGATTTTCGATCCGATCAAATGACCGGTCTGTTACAGCAAGAATATGCTCAGGAACTTGGCTATACGTGGCTACGTATTGAGTCATCCGATAATGGGCAGCTTGTCCTCGTCTACCATCTTGACCAATAAGTTCAGTGAGAAGCTTACTTCGGATAACCGTAATGAGATAGTTTCGGACGGGGCGTGCTGCCTCACCAACTATTAAGAGTCGATTAACAGCTTTAACCAATGCCACCATCCCAACGCCGATCAGATCATCACGGAGATGTTGAAAATTATGCCAAACTCGTAGAACTCGTTTCACAGTCGTGTAGACAAGCCGCTGATTAAATTCAATCAATTTGTCTCTGGCCAATAGATCGCCGGCTATGAGTTGCTTTACGAGAATTTCATTCTGTGTGTCAATGTCAACTTTCATTTATCTCTCCTGTCGAAGCGCCAGACAGTATTAGCGTAAAAGTTTCGAGATTCGCACTCACGAACCGAGTATAGAAATGCCCCGCTACTGGGATCAAAAATAGTGCCTTTTTCAAATGCTACAGCGTGTCCCCGCTGAAATCTTGTCATGCTTGGAGCGATCCGACCATCAATGACTCCGGAACAAGTTTGAATGATGTTGTTGAAAATGTCCCAGTTTGTACTTTCAGTTTCGCCGTGAAAAACAACCACATTTTGATACGCCCTGCGCGTTATCGGATCAATAGCTTGCGGTGGCGCAGTTTGAGGCAATAACTCCACTGGCGTGACCGCGTAGTCTTGCTCCAAAGCCACAAGAATCAGTTCTTGGATATGAATACCTCGCCAACAATATGGTATCGGAAGATTCGGAAATGCGAGTGTTTTCCATCTATCCCCGATACGGATCAGCAAATCCTCTGCCGCCATATCAAGAGCCATGGCAAATGATGTCAAAAGACAGAGACCAGTTTCAGGTGATCGTTGGAGTTTCATCAGTCTATAGCCCACGGGTCGAGGAGCTTGTCTTTGCTTTCCGGGTCTTGCTTCGCTTTGCGACGATTCTTTCGATGAAGCAACTTCTTGAACCAGCGCTTCAGATTCGGAGCGCCGAGTTTACGGCAAGTTCTTTTCCATGAATTTGGCTGGCTCATCACGTATCTCGCTTAGCATTTGGTCGATCTCTTCCGGCGTCGGCAGCTTCCAGCTTTTCTTTACATAGTCACGCCAGTTGGGCGGCTTGAACAGTTTGTCGTATTCTTCTTGCGTGCCGGCAACCATGATCCAGATGCCGATCCCTACTCTCTCCCAAACAGGCCATTTGAATTTTTGAGCCTTGGTAAAGGTATACTTCCCGGGATTCTTGGCATCTATCCACCGCTCACCCCATTTCTTATGAAAAGCATACAGATCAGGAATGCCTGTCTGAAACGCCGAGCCGACCATGATCTCAACGTGCCACCCGCGCTGCTCCAGCATCGTCTTGATGTCGCGACGTATAAACCATTCTGGACCTGGACCCCTTCGTTTGCTCATTTATTTCTCGCAGATGCAAATGGGCGGCAGTCATTTTACCAAATCCCGTCTACTCCGTGCCGGTGTTTTATCACCCAGCTTCGATAATATCGTTGAAGAGTCAAATACCATTGTCGCGGCGAGCGCTCTTCGGCTGATATGCGAGTCGCTTTGCCAATCATATACTCTTTCAGTTCTCCAGTGAGCCATACCATCGGTAGGTAACACCACCAGGGCTGAAGGGCAATTGCAAATTTATCGGCGACACAAAGTCTGGAGTAGGGCTGACCATCTTTCTTTGCCAAAAAACGGGAATGATACCGGCAGAAACTAAACCATTTGTGGCTAAAAGGCCGATCAAACAACCGGTGCATTATGCTGGCCCCAAGTTGCGGATGTTTTTCGCCTTCCGGTCCATCCATGTTCGGTTTGCCCCAGTAACCCCAATCGTGAATTAGAAACGCGATCCACAATCGTGGGTCCCGGGGAAATCCATACAACTTCCACCAAGCCCAGGCAACAAACAACGGGTGGATTACAAATTGGTGGGCACCAAATAGTAAACTACGTGTTCCGATTTTCATCGTTTCCCCACTTTATTGTTGATGTCGAACCGGGAGCGATTGAATTAAAGCCTTATCCACATGATTATCGAAGTTCAGAATCATATCCAAGGCGTATCGACTGATCTGAACCATTCCGCCGTAGTTCAGGGAACTGGGCGTGTCAGTGGATTTATGATAGCGGCCATGTGTCCCGGTGAATATCCAAACAAAAGGAATACCTCGCCTTTGAAACGGAGCATGATCACTCGGTCCCGCTCCCTGTCGAAACGAAATTGCTTTCGCCCACGGATACCGTTTGAACAGGGCAGAGAAGATCGCTTCGGGATCGGCGCGTGTTGCACGGAGATTTCCAACCATGTCAAAGTTGACCATGAAGTCACACTGATCACGTAGGTTTTTCGCGTAGTAGTTTGAGCCTACCAAACCCCGCTCTTCATTATCGAAAAAGACAAAGTGAATCGTGTGTTTGAGGTCCCTTCTGGTCAGGTACTTGGCCATGAGAAGCGTCATTGCACAGCCTGATGCGTTGTCATCGGCTCCCGGTGTTCTTGAAACACTGTCATAGTGGCTTCCAATAATGAACACTCTATCCGATTGACCTCTCTGAATTCCGATAATGTTCATACCAGACGAAAAGGGTTGTCGCTTCACTTCGAGTCCGAGCTTCTTCAACTCACTCTCGATGTAGAGGCCGACATTTTGATTTGCCGCACTCCCGGCCAGACGGGGGACAGCAATCTGCTTGACATCCTGCTTCAAGGAGTGATGTGCATTGATCAGCGCGGGTTGCGGCTCAGGTTGCGGCTTGGGTTGCGGTCGCGGTTGTTCGAGACACAGGATCAACATCACCAGTAAGATAATTCTATTCATGCCACTCTCCATTTTGCCAAATGATCAGTTTTACGAGACGAGCGCCCTCTCTCTCGGTGCGAGTAATCCGTACCGAACAGGGGCGTTTTTCGAGTGCAACCTGCCGTGCGCGGAGATGGGCGTCACTTTTGACGATCAGCGATTGAATTAGTGGAGAACCGGTGATCTCGGGGCGCGTTCGTTTCAAAATGCCCCAGATGCGGCGCGTGACATTCTGCCACTTATATTTCGCACGAAATCGTCGATTCACTTTCCATTTCCCGGTCGTCGGGTTTTGGACTTCGACTTGGTAACTATCTACAAACATTGTCTCTCCTTTAGTCTCGCTGCACACTCCGGACACTGGCCGGTATGTCCGAGCGGACAAACATTGGTCGGGTCGTGTTGAAATTCTCCGTAGTATTTGAACTCGGCTTTGAGTCTTACTTCGACAGCCTCATCAAAATCTTCGTAGTAGCCAAGATGCTTTTCTTTTCCATTGACCCAGATGTAAGCCCTCCACTTACCGCTTGCTTTACTCCAATAGACGCCCGTGACTCCCGACGTGTTGTTTGATCGTCGTCCAATATTAACTCCTTGCTCACCTGGAGTAGCAAGACGCAGATTCACTTTCCGGTTGTCACAGCCGCAGGTATTGATATGGTCTACTTCACGCCCACGTTTCCATTTCTTATGGCGCTTCATAATAGCAACGTGCATCGAGATTGTTTTCTGTTTTGGTCCGGAGCAATCTCCTCGCTCAGCGTAGCCTGATTTCTTTCTACGAGCATAATGCCACTTCCACTTCGATAACCAGTCGAAGTCTTCGTCGTCAACGATGGTCACTCGGTCTTGTGAAAGTTCAATCAGTTTCATTTTTCGTAGGTGATAGTGACCATATCGTCTTCGTTACCGCTCCCGCTTTTTTCTGCCCAGGATTTCGCTCGTTTGCACCATTCTATCCCTATCAACGGAACGTAAGATCGGAAAGACTCAACACTCTCGCGGACTGCTTCGGCAACTGCGTCAACTAAATCAGGCCGAGTAACACAGGCGACTTCATCGTGTACGTTGAGGGGTGCTACAAGAAACTCGTAAACGCCCGCCGGCTGCAACTCCCAAATTTTACATTGCAGCGCTTTGGTAATCTCAGCGCCCGGACTCTGAATCTCATGGTTCGCGGCGGCTCGCATGTTGCTCGCCTGTAAAGCGAAGGACGCTCCGTAAAGTGCTGATTGAGCTGCACCGCCTGCAGTTTGTACGCGATCTCGACGGCATACTTTGACGCCCTTACCGACCTCTTTCCAGTGGGGCGGTGGCTTCTGAGCCAGCCTAAAGAGCGTTCTGCAAATGCGGTTCTCAAGAGTGAAGTATCGGCGAAATTTTAACATGGTCTCGGCGTAGTCAGCAGGCTCTTTCCAGATAACCTGCGTACCGAGGCCGCCCGGTTGCGTCATTGAACAAAATGAATTACTCACCCGCTGCCTCCAGCGGCCTACACCCTTGTACTTCTTGCCAAATGATTCGATTGCGGCAACAGCATCCGCTTCCTTAACACCGAGCTTATTGATCAGTGTCATGTGATTGCCTCCATACAAGATAGACCCGAAAAATCCTTGCTTGCCTTTGGTATACAAGTCGTTTTCGGTGCCATCTGTCGCACGAATCTCGTCGTAAGAGTGTCCAGGGAATAACGCCATTCCGAATAGCGCATGGATTTTCCGACCAGCCTTCAATTCGGCCCGAAGGTCCACATCGTTACAAACAGCATCGGCGATCGTGACCTCGAATGCCGAGAAATCGCCAATACTAAGAACGTAGCCTTCCCACGCCAGAGGAAACTTCCCTCTGACCTCCTTAGTGTGCTTGATGCCTTGGGCATTCAGACCGTCACCGCCACTCATACGCGATGAGAGAGCACCAATGACATTGAAGGACGCATGGAATTTGCCGGCCCGAAGCAGTTTGTTGTAGAGTTCAACTTCTTTCCCGGCGATCTTGACCGCCAAAATCTCTTTGGCGCGAACAGCAGCAGGGTGAATTCCGGCATCCACAGTTCCGGTACCGAGACAACGCATACAATTCGGGTCAATTTCGATTAAGCAGCACGTACAAGGTTCGGACTCTTCTATCTCCCAAGTGCCAATGGCCTCGATATTGACTTTCTTCGTGGAGTCTTGAAGGATAATAGACTCCATGTCATCCATTGTAGCTGTTATGTATGCCCGTACTTCACTCGGCTTGTTAGTATTGACCGGGGAGTTATCAATAATGGCTCTTGCTTGTTTAAGCAGTTCTCGCAAGCCCGGCTTGTCAATTGTAAACCCATGCCAACGAACCGCCGCGACCATACAAGTTAGGATGGAGTCGTTGTCATTCGGCGTCGGATACCCGAAATGCTTATCGAGGTCTCGTAAGTAAACCACGTCATCCGTGGCATATATGCGTGCATCAGCATTCGACGCCCAGTGACAAATGGTTTCACGAATTACGCCAGGCCAGGCGTGACCTACGGGCTTCAACTTGCCGTCTTTTCCTTTTGCTTCTACGATCCAATTCTTATCGGGATTGGACATTGCCAGAGCGGTTGGAGCAAATCCCAATTCTTTTGGTCGGACGGCCGGTTCGACATCTTTGAAATGGAATTTGGGTTTTCGCTTTAATAGATACTCAGCCAGGTACTTCAGACCACCGGCCGGATTGAATTTCAGAACGACATCTTTGAAATGGTCATCTATGTCTCCGTACCGATCATGTCGGTCGAAGACTTGCCACTTCGGAGCATTTACGTCATGTGATTTAGCGAAATAGATGTTGTCAAATTGAACTCGTGCTTCAAGTTCGTCCGCAAGTGCATCGGCCATAACTGTTGGTACGCGATTGATGCGGACGTTATTGCGGCTCATCAACGATTGCATCGGGCCCTTGCGGCTATGAAGCAGCAAATCAAGAGCGCCGGCCGGCTTTAAGCAGGGCCCGTCTTGCCCTTTGGGCTCAAGCAGGGCAATCTCTTCAATATGCTCCTCGGGGACCCAATTTGGGTCGCAGAGTAGAAAGATGGTATACAGCTTGCACAAATGAAAGAAATCGAAAACTAGATTGAACGCCACGATGGTGTGTTCGAGCATCCATTCGATCAGTCTAAGTGTCTCGTGAACCGGGCGCTTCCAAATATCGTAGAGAATGATCGGTCCATCTTCAACAGCATACTGAAGAAGAACCGGTAGCCCAAATAGGCCACACGTCTCTGAATCAAGGTATAATTTTGGCGCACTCATCCCATCTCTCTCTCCACCAAGGGCCGCCCGCCCGATTGCGGGCGGCCCGTAGCCTCACAATACTTCCACTGTAATGCGAAGCCTAACGCCCTCGCGCGTCCCATCAGGCACGCCTTCAACCGGTCGCAGCTTCTTCTCGCGAAGCGCTCGGAGCTTCTCGTACATTATGTCGAATTCGGTATCACTTGGAAAACCCAATTCGTCACAAATCTTCGATTCCAATCGCCTCTGTGTGACTGAAACAGTTTCGGGTCCGTCAGTGGCAGCATTCGGATCATCAATCAAAACGTGCTTTGAATCTGTCTCACCGATAAAATACGCCAGAGACACGTCGCCTTCAAGAACAAATAATGTGGTTTCGGCCATTTTTACCTCTCGTTAGTTAGAAAACCTCAAATTTCCACTTCTTATCGTCAGTCACGCCTTTGATCGAGGCGTGAGTAACAAGTTTGCTTTCAAAATTCCCATTCTTGAAGACTAATGACATCTTCAAAAGCTTACCGATCCAGTGATTGATCTGCACTTTCTTGTCATCAGAAAACGAGTGGGTCAGTACCCCGAGAACAGGGCACTTCAATCGTGGCTCCGTACCTGAAATTTCAACAACGCCTGTCTCCGGTCTTTTGACAATCAACTCGAAGAGATGGTTGTCCTCAGTCTCTACCAGAATAATTGATCCGACTGCCTGCTTAGTTACGTCTACACCGATTTCCCTGGTCATAGCAATTATTCTCCTTCTATCAGTATGATTGTCAAACGGAGCCCCACCCCGACACTTTTTTCAGATCACCAACCAATTTCTCAGTTGAAATCGTCCCGGCGCACCATGCAGCAACGCGGGGAGGCAGATCAGAAATCCCCATCTCGAACATCAAGTCGATCATCTCGGCGATCTCGGCCTTCTTGCGCCGGCTATCGCTCACTCGTCGCCCCCTGTGAAGCTGTCTTCGTACTTTCCGCATTTCGGCAGGGCTTTTCTGGCGAGCCTCCAGGAGACGCTGTGCGGCCGTCTGAGCGGTCTTTGGGTCGTCTCGGTACGGAAGCACTGCGTCAAGGTCGCTTTGAGCCAGTCGGCCGGACGCAAACATCATTTGTACCGCGTATGGGAGGTCCAAGAGCCCCAATCGGCGGTACACCCATTGGCGGGGTCTTTTCAACTCTTTGGCAATCTCGCCGGGCGATTCGGACAACGGAAACAAGTGCCTGATCCCTTTAGCCTCTTCCAGGATATTCAGGTCTTGACGCTCTAAATTCTCAATCAGATTCAGCTTATGAGCCTCGAACTCAGAGAGATCACATTCCGTTACCATTGCCGGAATCTCACCCATGTGCAGCAGTCGGCACGCCTCGAATCGCCGGAAACCCGCGACAAGCCGGTAACAATAGCCGGGGTTCTTGTCCCAAGGTTGAATAATCACAGGAAATTGCAAACCAGTGTCACGGATGCTTTTGGCTAAAGCCTCAACTGATTCCGGAGTAAACCGTCCCCGACAGTTGAAGAACGGGTCAATCCAAACTTGCGACATCGAGATCGCGTATGCGTTGTACTCAGGGAGACTTTTCACGATTGCATTCCAAAGAAGTTAATTTCATGCCCGCATCGAATGCAGTGCTCAACAGTTCCTTTACGACCAGCCAGCGGCGCAAGAGAATCCTCCTCAAACCGGGCTGGTCTTCCTACGATCCAACCTCCACAGAAGTCGCAAGAATATGATGGGTCATTGGGCTTGCTTTCCAAAACCGGCAACGTCATGTTTCTCGGTGCCGGAACCCATATAGTTTGATACGGCATGACTCAGACTTCTATTCCTGTGAAATTCGGTTTAGATAATATGTTATCCCCATCCCAATCATAAACACCAACATCACCATGCGGGCTGATCAACACAAAGCTACAAATATTTTCAGCCCAGGTACCGGTATTGTAAACCTGTAACGGCAATGTTTGACGATACAATTGACCCGCGCGGTGCGTGTGTCCTGAAACAAGAACATCGTATTTGTCCAAATACTCGATCAGACGGGAGTTCATAACTTTCGCCCGATTAGGTTTACGAAGAATCCAGCGAACAAAACTCAATATCCGCTCTATGCGGCCCAGCGATCTGTTTTCAATCGTCTGGTATTTGTTCACAAGTGGCCCGCCGTTGCGATCCTCTCTGAGACCGGTGTAGATGGCTGAAATTCGGCCTAGACCCGGTGTGTCATTGGCGCAGTAGCGATCTACCTCGTGGCCGTGAATGAAGTGAAATTGCTTACCGCCGATAGTTTCAGTGTGACTTGTCACCATGTTTCTGAAAAATGGGTGTGTTAATTTCAAGTGTCCACGAAAGTTCACTAAATCAGCATCATGGTTACCCAAGATGTAAATAGCCCCCATCGAAGCGAGTCGATTCAAAAGCCAAGGGCGGGCTGTAAGAACTCGACTCACATTGCTTTGCCACAGTTCAAAGAGATCGCCCGCAATGATAAGGCGGCCATTCTGTCTCTCAACGTAATTAAGAAAAGACGTGAAATCTTGCATCCGACGCCCTTCGGACATGAAAACAAAATTGTCTCTTACACCTCGATCACCGAGATGCAGATCGGATACAACAAAAATCGGCTGGGAAATCTTTTGCTTAGATCGCACCGGCTGCGGTTGAACCTGATGGACAGGTTCAGTAAACTGATCGTCGAGCGACTCAAAAGACTCAACAGACTCAACAGACTCGATAGGTGGGGCAATTGAAATTTCTGGCATGGTAGGTGTGACCTCTGGGTAAAACCATTCGTTAGCACAACACTGAAGCCGATACAAAACATCATTAGGATCAGTATCTTCTACAACGTTTTTGAACAAAATATTAACTTGGATGTCCATCTATTGGCCCAAATCACCAAACACAACCGGCAAGCGAGCTTGCATAGCAGACAGAATAGCAGAGAAAATGCCGCGAATCTCCCACTGTGCGTGCTTGTTCAGAGCCCTCTCGGTGAAAACATGTCGCCACTGTCTCAAGTTAAAGGTAACGGCCAGTTCAGTTTTTGTGGCATTTGGAAGCACGAATCGAGCGTCCTCGGGCCGGATGCCATCATCAAGCTCGCATTTGTACTCGTAGTACGCGCCATCTATTTGCTCAACCCACCGGCATTGGCGAAAACTTAAAGTAATCGCCTCGTAGTTTTGGGCGCCCATTAAATAATCACCGGGCGGAAGTCCAATGCTGGGCGGACAAATAACCTGCAGACTGTCACGCTTACCGTAATTGCAATAGCGCATCGACTCCTGGCTGTATGTTGCAATTCTGTGCCGAACCAGTTGATGACTCATTGCCCGACTACCTATAACAATAGCCGTAACTGAGGCATGTTCCAGTACGCTCAAATGACGATTCTTCCGAATTTTCTTAACAAACGTATCAGCCGAGCCGGGAGTGATCTTCTCCTCAGATTTGTAGCAAATTCTGCCGCAGCGCTCAACATGCTCCAAAAGAAACGGGAACATCGACAATGTGGTTTCGGGCCAATAGAAACGCGGTTCAACTATTGTAATCATGGATACCAAATTTCTCCGTTGAAAAGGTTCTGGGCTTCGCCGATTTTGCCGTCGTACAGCATGTGACTAACTCCGCCACTTTCAAGAATCTCGATGCCAAGGTCCATCTCTTCTCGCCACCGTTCTGGCGTTCTGTCAAATGCCTGCAAATGTCCAACTACCAACTTGATGCCGGAGAGAACAATAGCACGAGCACAATCTGGGCAACAGGTCCACGAATAGACCATTGTTCGACCGTTCAACGAAATGCCTAACAAAGCCGCTTTGTAAATGGCCGCCCGCTCCGCGTGCTCAGTGATCTTATACTTGCGAGGTCGTTCATGGTTTTTCGGATCATCAGCCATAGCCGGATCGATAAACGCATTGGCACCACTGACAAGAATCTCGCCATCATCATTGATCACCACCGCGCCAATCTTGGTGCTGGTATCGGTACTCTCTTTGAAAGCCACCTCGTAAGCGGCGAGTATCAAGTCTCGAAAAACCGGATTCCTTGTTTCAGTCACCGCAACTCCCTCCCCGCAGTTCACAAACATCGACTGATTCCTCAATCAATTCCGCACCCTCGTGAGCAACCGCTTCTTCATAAGGAACTGGTGTCAGTGGTTGCCCGGAGCGGCTACCATCCGGATAGCATGTGATACCTCGAAGCTGAGGTAGGTATCGCATAAGCATGGAACCAAATGGTCGTATCGTGCGTTGATTATTCAACTCACTACCGTAGGCGGGTAGATTGATCGTACTGCTGATGCAGTGATCAACATAACCTTGCACCCAAACCTGGAAAGCCACTCGCTTCTCGACATCTTGTGCAAGCGTATAAGCGTCGTCAATCTTACTCGGATCAACTCCGCTCTCGATCAAACGTCTGGCACACGGATCGACAACATACTGATAGAAGTATCGTTCGCCTTTCAGGTATCGTCTCTTGTAGGCAACACAAAAAATTGGTTCAATGGCGCTGGTAGTTTCAGCTATAATCGACGTAGTTCCGTTAGGCGCAATTGCCCGAGTCTTTTTCGGACGACTCAGCTTCCACTCATCAGCCCACTTGTTAGCTGACCGACCGGATTTCGCATACGCCGCCAACCATTCTCCCAACTCTTCATCCGGAGCATAAGGCCGCCCACGTTTAAGAAGCCATTCTGTGACTCCCATCAAGCCAAGACCGAGCCGACGATTCTTACTGCGAACCTTGTCTACATCACTATAAGGAACATCTGAGTAAACTGAACCCGCCGTCAGAAACGCCATCGCAAGATCAATGAGAATTTTGAATTCATCGAGACTCTCGACTCGCGCTAAGTTAATTGAGCCCAAGTTGCAAATATCATCTGTGTCTCGACTAGACAATTCTCCGCAGGCGTTTCTTAACGTTTCATTGGTATTCTTTCCAATGTCAACACTAAAGCCCGGCTCACCAGTCCGAAGCATCTGTTCAATGACTGCCCAATAGACGCTGTGTGCCAACGCATGATGCTCATGTTCATCATCCCCATAGGCTTCAAAGAACAGATCATCCAATTGCACACTGATGTTAGTGAAATCCAAAGTTGCAGGGAAACTGAAGTCTTTAGCTTTCAAACTGCAAATTTCTTCGGACCAATTCTTTATCCGAATGAATCGGTGAACATCCGGATGATTCCACTTCAAACCGGCCCATATAGCGCTACGTCGTGTACTACCCTGCATAATCCCTCGGCCACATTCATTCAGTATTTGCATAAGGGAAAGTGGTCCAGATGCTAAGCCACCTGTCTTGCGAATCGGTGAACCTTCACATCGAATATCGGAGTAGTCAACTCCAATCCCTGCGCCCGACATCAGAGCCATGCTGGCTTTCATCAGCAACTCCGACCAGCCTTCTCGACTATCGTGAACCTTAAGCATAAGGCAGTTTTGCACCTGGTGATACTGACGCCCGGACGCATAGAGGTAACGCCCCGCCGGAATAAACTTTCGCTCAGTAATAACACGCCGAATATCCTGGGCAAATTTCTGCCGCATATCAATACCAACAGCCCGCATAACATTCTTTGTCACACGATCGGCAATCTCAGGCCATGTCTCTTTTCGATCTTCAACATCATGGGCATAAGTTCGATCCATGATATTCTGCGCAAAGACCGACATTGATTCCGTTGCATTTTCCACACAAATATCCTCTACAGTAAGTTGTTATCAATTTCCTCTTCAGTCCAAACAAACTCAGTACCATCCGAAATACGAAGCCCGAGATGATGCACAGGTCCCGAGCACCAAGGTGATGCTTGATGGAACACATCCGCTGTACGGCCATCTTTCAGAATGTGGCGATGTAAAAGAAATTCCTCGTCAAACATCCCGAAGTAGCTGCCAATTTTCTCCGACTTGCGAGGAAATGGCCGCTGGCAACATTCGCAAATTTTCATCGGTACTTCATGCTCTTCAAGAAAAGCATCAGCAGCCGGTGGAAGCCCCATAAATTGATCGCATCGAATTCCCATGATCGCTCCCTTAGTAAATGATGGTCCGTTTGCGGTTTTCATTGATCCTTTGTAACGTCTCCAGCAAATTGAATGGCGGTGCCTCAAGTTCAGCCATGTCACCGTACACCTTAGCAATTTGAGAGCAAATGTACCAAAGGCAATTTAATCTTCGCCATTCTTGTCTCCAAGCCGACGGTAGGAATCGAACCCACAACAAGCGCATTACAGATGCGCGGCTCTACCAATTGAGCTACACCGGCAAGTGGGCAATGCGGGACTCGAACCTGCGACATCTGCCTTGTAAGGGCAGCGCTCTAACCAACTGAGCTAATTGCCCTAAGTAGCGGGCATGGGATTTGAACCCACGACCTCCTGGTTATGAGCCAGGCGAGCTAAACCAGACTGCTCTAACCCGCATCAAACTTCAAATACGAAGTAACTCTCGATTTCTCAAGCCATCGGGGCACCTTTCGGAACACACCAGCCAAAGGATCATAGTATTTGTTCTTGTACCAAACAACCCAATGCGATCCGCCACTTGGATGTGTAAACTTCAATATTGCCGAACCCTCTCCCGGAAATCCACGTGTCAACTTGTCACCGCATGTGACTCCCGTCTGCCGCAATGCTGCGACCACATGCTTTGTGCGAGTCTGCCCTCTGCGACAAAAAATCATCAACGACTTTTCAAGCGTAAATCCGCAGATTGTTGCAACACATGCCTGACCACATTGGCTACTTCCAACTGGCTGTTTCACAAGTTTCATCGAACTTCGATCTCTCTGACCCGTATCATAAAACCTATAGCCCCGCCGATGCTCAACGCTACCACTTCACAACAGTATCGCTACTGTAATCGTGGTTTAACATTAGAACTATAAGGACTCAAAAATTTGTTTCAGTTTCTCCTGGAAAGCATAATAATGATCTACGCTATCATTGTCCTTCCATTGCCTGTGCATCACCCACGACTTCAAATTCCACAACACGGCCGGCGTCAAACGTGTCGTCTAACGCCTCCACTAAATAGTCGCTGTATTTAGGTTCTTGTAGTGCGTCGGGATCAACACCTATTCCATCATCACCAAAATCACAAACAATCAACAGCACATTTCTCCGCTGAGTATTAAGTGTTTCAATAATGCTCACTTCAGATTTAGTCAAACTGTAGAGTTTCATAGCATACCCCTAAGATTAAAAGTTTATTTTCAGTTTTTTCTGAAAAACATGGTAGTGATCCAACATATCGTGGCCCTTCCGTTGCATAAGCCGCTCAACAACCTCTTCATCTGAGAACGGTCGCCACTCCCCCGTCAATTGGAAAGCGGTATCAGGCGACACATCCATCGACCGGCGCTCCGGCCAAATTGCATCCAGACATGCTTCACGCTGATTGTGACAATGCCCGTATAAATGAAGCGAACCACGATGACTCGACGGCCAGTGCGCATGTGGATAGTGCGACAGGAACGCCAAGGCTCCACACACCTTCTTCACCATGCGTGTCAAATACATGGCCCCGCCAAACACATTTCGACACTTGGCTTCACTATCATGGTTGCCAACAATCAAAGTCACATGGCGACATCGAATCCGTTGTCTCCAATAACCCGGCCGCTTCCACGCAAAGTCTCCGAGAATGAATAAGCGATCTGCACGATCCACCAGTCTATTGATATTACCCAATATCAACTCGTTCCACTCGTCTAAAGTGAATGGACGGGTCACCTGCGGTTCAAAGAACTTCGCGTGGTCAAAATGACAATCCGCAGTGAAAAATGTTTTCATAGCTCCAAGACTTATAGTGAAAAGACTCCTACAAAGGCTTCGGCATTCGGAGTCCAATACTCGTTTAGCCGGGGAATACTAAGTTTCTCGATGCGCAAACCAGTGAGTCCTTTAGACAACAATTCCGGTGTAAGCACGTGCGGATGGCATTTGTCGGCTGGAATGTTAATCCATTCAAAGATACGAAGCCGACCGCACCTATTGAGATGATTTTTTGCTTCGACAAGAACCTTGTTTGGATCGGCAACATGTTGAAGCACATTACATATCCAAACCTCATCGGCCGGCCACACATCAACCGTCAATAAATCCTCGCCCGCACAACGTACAAAGTCGATGCCATACTGACAATACCGGCGAAGTACAGCTTTTGGCCAGGCGATAGGATCAACAACAGTGAGACGCGAGGCGTGGTGACACCGAAGTGTCATTGACACAGGACCCCCGCCTATATCAATCACGGACTTACCTTGCATGTCAAACTCACCATTGTCGCCGTAATCAGCAATCAATTGCATTTCACGACTGTACATTTCTTGTTTGACAAACTCCTGCCATGTCGATAAGTTGAGACAGTCACCCCAGAATTTAGCTTCGTGTTTCTGGGCGTCGATCCAAATCTGAGAATCAGTCGTCATCGTCCTCGTCGTCCTCGTGATTGTAATCAAAGTCGTCCTCGTCGAGATCATCGAGATCATCGAAATCATCATCGAAATCATCATCGAAATCGCCGTCAAAATCGCCGTCAAAATCGTCGTCAAAATCGTCGTCGTCGTCGTCGATTTTGTCGTCGAAGTCGTCGTCGTGAAAGTCGTCAACAAAGTCGTTGTCGAAGTCGTCAAGAGTAGGGTAACTGCTTTCGGGCATTTGTCTCTCCCTTTCCCTTTGGAACAAGTTAAATCAGTTACGGTTGAATGATCGGCGAAGGTGGTTCAGTTGGCGGTGAAGGCGGTTCAGTTGGCGGTGGCTGCGGCGCGCCTGCCGTAGGCGGTGCCACTCGATGAATACGAGACTTAATCGAGTACCACTGCAACAACATCTTGAAAACATCGTCGGCCGATAGACCCTCAAAGCAAGCCAATGGAAACTGAAGGCTATTACCTGCAAAGAAATGGACATGGTACTGGACAATAAGACCATTAGGCAAAGTGACCTTAAGAGTTGTATCGATCATCGGACTGATGGTCTCTTCCACCTCTTGCATCTGACCATCATACGGCCCACCAAGAAAAAGAATTCGTGACGCCATGTTAATTTCCCTCTCTTATGAGGCATTGTTGACATTGTATGTAAGTCACTTCCGTGTCACTCAATTCCGAACCAGGGGCCAAACATTTCATAGTCACTTGGATACAACCACAGTTTTTTGAACGATGCCCTTGCGGAAATCGCAGTAAGCATTTCGGCCACAACGGAGTAAATCGCCACGAATTCTCGGAATCACGCTGATAGCCCCTAATATCGCGTGGCGGTTCCCATGTGCCTTCCTCATGTTCATATACGATACTACCATCCGACTCCATTGTAAAGCGACGATCTTTTCCAGGTCGATGACGTGGAAGTGATGTGCGGATAGCTTGCAAATCGGGTCGTTCAATTGAATGATTAACAACCCAATTCGGGAGACCCTTCAACGAAACAAGTGGATGCTGCGGTGTTTCACTAAAATAACCTGTCTCAGTTTGACCGTCCTCAGTTTTCATAGTCATCAGACGCCCGTGCTCCTCAGCCGCCACCTGACACGATACACACTCTTCGTGAGTACAATCATCTCGCTTCAAGAAACAATGTAATCTCACAGACTCCAGTCTTCGAGTAAAGCGTCGGTGTATACACTTGGGAAGATTCATTAACAGCAAGTTTCGCCTTCTGGAGTTGGTTCCGGATAAGCTCGGGTAAGTTGAACCTCAAGCACTTGATACGAGTGACAACCACCGACAAATTCGCAAGGATCACCAGGACCATAAGCAGCGCACCAGTAATAAGGAACGCCTCCACAAGACGGCATACCAGTTATATACGCTTGGCCACTTTGCGTATATCCACCGCCTATCGCATAAGTCCAATCCCCATGCCACTCTCCACCCCCCTCGTAGTAAATATGACTTTTTATTTGAACAGACCAAGCAGCACGGCATCGGTGAAGAGAAGTAGGAATATGCCCTCCTAAACAATCCGGAGGCAGTTCATCACAAGTCTTGTTAGTTATCGGTTCCGTCCCAGGTAACGCCGTGTAGAAAAGTTGACAAAGGAGTGGAGCAATAGCATTTGCCATCAACCGACTATTCTCCGCCTTCTCATCAGCTAAAACTGCGGCGTCATCAACTTCCACCTGCTTGGCATCGCGTTCCACAATCTTAGCGTCCAATTCCACTTGCTTGGCATCAACTTCATCTTGCTTAGCGTCTACAGCCGCTTGTGCTGCTTCGCAATTATTTGGCGGCGGTTTTGCACACTCAATATCCCGAATTTCTTCAAGTGCCAACAACTCAGCTTCAAGGTCCTCCAACTCATCTTCTAGCTCTTCGACTTCCTCGATAAGATTACAAAGCTCTGTTGTGTAATAAGTCCAATTTTGCGTAGCAATTTTAGCCCAGCCGCCCTCTATTTCCACGGCTCTCCTCGTAGCAGCAGAACACCCGCTACCCCCTGTTGGATTTGACTGACACGCTTCGACAGTGTACGAACCTATATAAGTCACAACAAGTCCAAGGGCATTATCACAATCGGGCATACACTCCTCGTGACAACACTCCTCTTCATCGCCCCAGCCGCCCCAATCTCGATCAAGAGCCGCCTCAATCTCGATAATGATACTATCCCTCCAGATAGTTAAATCTTCGGACCAAGAAAAAGCACACATCTCGTCTATGGCGTCTCGAAGATTCTCAACATCTTGCTTTGTCCAAACATGATCTTCTTCGACCTCATCAATCGAACTCAATGCTTCGCAACTTGTATCGTCTGGTGGGTCCGCGCGCTCATCATTAACTTTGCGAATCACAGCATTCCATGCCTGATGGAGGTCTTCAGGCGTATCGCGTTTGTAGATGTTACCGCTTGGATTGGGATTCGCCATCATCTGTCTCGCTTAAACGTAACTCGTCGCCGGTCGCAATCACAAGTCCTCCAGCCAACTCCTGTGGCGAGAAAGTGACCACGATTGAACCATCTTCCTGTCGTTGAATCATCTCGTCCGTAAGTATCATTTCCCGGATTTTCTCCCCGTCTCGCCACTGCTCAACTAAATTATACATAGCATCCCCAGTTTAGAGATGAGGTTCAGTTCCCTTACGACGAGCTACTGCAAGTCCTTGGGCTCGTGCTTTTTCTTTCGCACGCTCGCGACTAGCCTTATTGCCAGACGTGTACGAATACTTTTTACCAGTCGTACCCCACTGATACGCTGGCTTACCATCGACAGTTGTTCGACGAACAGGCATAGTAGTTCCCTTAATTGTATTTAACTCATCAGTCCACCCAAATCGGGCCCACATCACGACCACCATCAATTTTATAGCGCTGCGGGCCAAGTTTCTCGTTCGGATGACGAAGCTTAACATTCAATCGCCATGACACCCCATATCGAGGCGACACCCCATGTAACCACTGCGCAGGCTCTCGATAACCTGCCAAGGCATTATAGGCAAACTGATCAGTCGCCAACCATGAGCCATTGACCATTAGCTCGCCGTCAATATCGGAAAACGTACTCGCTGTATGGTGGTGACCACAACAAAAATAGCGAACTCGTGAAGCACCGGCGGCCGCGCCGAGAGCAACAAGACCTTTCTGTCGCCGCACCATTCCGTACCATGGAATGCCTAGTTGACTCCGTACATCATCGCCATGTGAGATATTGAATCCGACGCCATTGATGTCAATATTGGCACTCCAGGCATCGGGAATCATAAACGTAACATTTTCCAAATCGCGGCAATGCAGCCGAGCCAACTCGGCGCATAAATAATCCCAATTCTCTTGAGGCCCACGGAAGTCTTTCTTTTGAGTCCGGCGCCCATGATTCCCGGCAAGGTATAACACATTCACCTGCGAGAAGTGTGCAGCTAAATCACGATACATTAAAGCATGAAGTTGCCCAATGGCGAAACAGTTGCGAAAAATGTTTCGGTAATAGGATCGCGGCACATGCCCGTGTATCTCACCACTGGTAAAATCACCGTAAGCCAATACCCACAATACAGGGAAATGAAACTTCGGAGCCAGAGTCTTCTGTGTCCAATCCACTACTGTATTAACGTAACGCTCCGCTCGACAACAGGAGACAGGAAAATTGTACTCTTCGAGGCCACCGACTTCCGAAGCCCGAACCACCTGATCGTGATGACCATCACTCAAGTGCATAACCACATGCTCCGTGATTTGCGATTTCTCCGGATACTTAATCGCAGAAGGTAACGATTCAAACGGTTTGACTCGCATGTCCATCTCTTCAACAATGGCTCGTTGGATGCCGCCTTCCCGGGCGCCGGCCTTCGATTTACGACGTTCAAGCAGCAACTCGTCACGTAGACTTACAACTTCCACTTCCAAATCCTGAACTCGTTCATCAGTGGGGTCGTACTCAGTGTTTTTGCGTTGGCCGCCACGCACCCGCGCTGATTGGTGATCCTCCGGCCAAGGAACGTCCTTATGCACACGGTTAGTAGCAATATCTGAAATGATGGACCGACTAACTTTGTAAATTTTAGCGATCTCTGGCTGCGTCTCCCCATTAACCAACCGCTGCTTGATCCCACCGACTTGTTCTTTTGTCAATTTCTTCATTGCTATTCCCCGTTGTTCCCCGTTGTTCCCCTTGAATCAAAATCTGCGAGAGGGCGGCCAACGCCGCCCTCTCACTTTCCCCCCTCAGCACAAGAATTACCGAGTAGCTTCCAGCAGCTTCTCGAAAAGCCACTTTCCAACAGGACTCGGGTACATACCGGGACTACTCTGATAACTTGTCGGAAGAATACCGAGCACTTCAACCGGAAGCTTTTCAAGTTCAGCATACGAAGGCATTGGCACAGAGGGATCAAGTGCCCATGCAATATTTGAGTCAACTGCCCATTTGTGGATTCGACGTACAGGGACAATAAAATTGAATCCCTGAAGACGCTGAACGCCTTGCGTCAACATACCAATGTAAATACCGGTGTCTTTCAAGTAGACGCCGCCACCAGAGGAACCTGGAAAAGCAACCGCCGTAACCTGATCGAAGACCTTTCGATACGCACCCTTACTTTCCAGGAGCCTGCCAGTTTGACTAAGTACGCCTGTCGTGTAACTATTAGCGCCAAACTGCCCCAGCAAACTGCCGCAGTGACTCAGATTTTCGCCGACCGGCGGAATGTAATTGTGATCGGGATGAAATTTCGCAGAGGCGGAAATCGGATACGCATTTTTAAGACGAATCATTAGAACCGCCAAGTCCTCGCCGTAATCCGCATCACTGTACTTAATGACCTTACAATCCAAAGTTTGTTCACCGACTCGCCGTCCATTTTGGTGGCGTTCTTGAACAATCACAGGGTCTCTGAATTCCACCAAATACTTCGTAGCACCGTCTTCAGTAATAACTCTGCGAATGGTTCGATAACAATCAACAACATGGGCGGCCGTCCACACAAATGTCACAGTGTCGCCGTCAATCTGTCGTGTAACAAGTGTGCCGGAACCTTGGGCGCTACCCGCTCGAATAGTGACACTGATGTTTTGCAAGTATTCGGGAACCGATACGGTCGGTTCGGCAATGGCCGTTGAACTGAATACCAATACCATGAACAAAGTCAATAGGCTTCGCATAAGAGACCTCCAGAAAAGTTTAAGAAACATCAACTGACAGTAGCTTGTTTTCGGTACCTTTTGGGTTTTCCCAATTTATTCCATCCATAACCTCGCCCATACTCATAAGCTCCAGACGACGATTAGCACGAAGAACTTCAAGCACTCGTTCATCTGTCGGCAAATGAATAAGATCAACAATCAAGACGCCCAAATTCAGATCGGTGCCAATTCTGTGCAACCGATCCTCCGACTGAACACGGTACTCAGGCTTATACGTATTCGAGAAGTAGACAGCCATGCGGGCTTCCACCAACGTCAAACTCATACCGCCACTCTCTGGATGCGCTACAAAAGCAACACGAGGATTAGAGAAATTAGCCCAGTAATCCAGTGGCTCTATCCCTGTGATTACTTTACCCTCATGCGTAGTTACCTGAAAACCCCGACCGTCACAACGGACAACATGCCAACCTTCTTCGTGGCAAAGCCGCACACAGCGATCAATTGTACCAGTGAATCCTCCAAATATGACTACACGCCCATGTTCAGCATTCTCTTCCAATAGCATCTTGAGAGCTTGATCCTTCGGACATGGAACCTCGCGGGTTGTCCGAATGTACCGTGGCATTTGCTGCGTACCCTTGCAAGTTGGGCATTCAAGCTGCACCTCTTGAAGTCGCTCCACAATCTCAGGATTCACAAGATCAATGGCTTTGTACATTCGATCAGGATTACTCGGGTCCGACCATTCAGTGATTTTGCCTTCGGTGCAATGGGTGCAGTGAATTGTTCCGTCCTGTTTTTCACGATACTGGAAACCATCGCTCAACTCACGTAGTAACGTCACTCCAGTTATCGCATTCGGCGCTGCCGTCATCAACGCTTTAGCCACACGCAACGTACTGGGACTTGGCTTACAATAGATGCGTCGATACCGTTTATCCGGCAAATCAAGGCAGTTTTTCTTGTGTTTAATAACAACAAGGCCCTTCATCCGCTGTGGCAGTAAAGCGACTTCATTGGTACTCGACTTATACTTGTGAAAGTCCTCAAGGGCTTCACATGTAGTTTCATCGTGATCAGGATGATCAGCATAGTGACCACACTCATGGCATTTGAGTTCATCGTCACGCCAGCCTTCAACCTTGTTGACAGCAACTCCAGTATCGAAATGGTGAAGTTTCATAAATGACAAGCGTCGGCGAAATGCTTTATCGCTACCTTCGGCTAGAAAACCAGGCCAAACAATCTCAGCCTGCGCCCACCAATCCACCGGCGTTTTTGGAGACGGGGTGCCTGTCATCAAAATCACAAAGCCATTCGTACCGTGTTCCTTGCGAATCAAATCAGCCAGCTTTGCAGCAGCCTGTGTACGCTGAGCACTCCAATTCTTCAACTTCGATGATTCGTCACCGATGAAACCGATCGGAATTAGGTCTCCCGGAGTGAAATCATCCATGCGGCGCACTAGCCGTTCGTAAGTCATAAACTCAACATTGAACTGATCAAATGGAAAATTCCACTTGCGAAATTCACGTTGAATGTTAGGTAAACTTGTTTTGGGGCCAGCCCACCACCACTCCCCGCCTTGTGAACGTTCAATCACTTCTTGCGCAGAGAGAGTTTTACCAAGCCCCATCTCAGCACCCCAAATCTGATAATGATACGTGAGTCCGGCATCAGTCATATCTCTCTGGTGCGACATCAATGGACGGGTGTAATTGAAATGCTGCAATGACTGATCGAAATGCTCATAGATATTCTCACCCGCCAAAAATCGCATAGCCAACCGATTACGATGGCAGTCTTCAACCGACCACATCCGTCTTGGATTCACATCATCATAACCATGATACTTTGCGCCTCGCATCGCTTTAATGGCGTCTTTGAAACAGAAGTCACTCTTGACGAAATGAATTCGGCCACCTTTTATCTCAAAAATAATCGGGGCCTCACGTTTTCGACCAAGATTATCTGTCTTAAGCCACTTAACAGTATGCAATCCTGATGCCATCATCACCCTCGTTTATCTTCGAGTAAATAGGTCACTTGATCCGTTGCCGGCCGTCGCCGAAAATTTGCCCAAAGATTGATTCCTTCACTTTGAAACCTGGTGTGAATTTCGTTAAACGCATGGCGAACCTCTGTTGGCATCTCCGGTGCAGTGCCCGCAATTACTGCCAACTGCCATTGAGCCAAATTACCGGTCATCACCGCTAACAACACGCCCCGTACAACTGTAACTGCTGTCACAAACGGTATGCCACCGGCGCACTCTGCCATGTCCAGTATATCCAATTCATTCGCCACAACCAGCACGCTATACGTAACATGAGTCAGCAACTCCGGATTCAAATCAATTCCGGCTTCTGAACTACGCATCGCCGACAAATAGCTCAAAAAACAATCGGCAGCCGATAACTGTTTTGAGGAGGCATCGACTGCTGATGCTAGACTACGGCCAAGAACCTTCAATGCAATACTTAAAAACACGGGAGAATCAAAGTCTGGTCGTTGAATGATGAGTATTTCAGGCTTCACAATCCTCTATCTCCTCCGAAAACAAGAAAAAAAGGAACGCTGCCAGGGCTCGAACCTGGGACCCGCACTGCAATCGCATCTCGCAGCCTTCAAGCTGGGGCGGCGGAGCCTTCCCAGCGCTCCATACCTCTCTCTATCCAAGTGATCGTCAAAACCGAACGAAATCCGTCAAAAATTCGTCAAAATCCGAATTATCTCACTCGGGCATCCGGATCAGCAGTCTCCGTCTTGCTATCTTCCACAACCGCAGCGCCTTCGCGTTTCACATCGAGAAACTTCGTGATCTCTTCAACAATCACCGTAGCCGAAGGCAACGTAGAAAACGGCGTCGAGCACTTGACAGCAACAGGAACATGCCACGACCATTGACCCTTTTCAACCAACCGCGACTTCATCGTGACCGGCATCGCATTATGCGGCTGCTGATCGGGTGCCGCATTCGGATTGGCATCAATCATCACTTGAGAGAGCGGCAGATACGGAAAGATGCGCTTGGCTTCCGTTCGCGCGGATTTTGTCCCGCAGAAGAATTCCAAAAACTGCCCGGTACTGCGCTCAAAAACAAGGAAACTGGGGCCATACATACACCCACTTTCTTTCTGTGCCGATTGAATTTGAATACGCTTGAACTCGGGGTCATTGACATTGTAAACGGCGACAATGTTTTCCGTGTCCTTCAGATCAATCGCCTTGGGTCGGCGAGCAAGCGGCAGTATATCGATCTCGTCGCCCAAATCCGTTACCTCATCATCCGTGACCGGAATTCCGTAGTTGCCCGGCTGCACAAGCTTTCTGTTGACAGCCTTGCCTTTGGTGAAAAGTTGAAGTCGGGGGAGAAAATCGGAAGATTTGGCGATTTGATCGAAATCACTATCCGTGCCTACTTGCGTCGAGGGCAATTGGTCAACGAATTCGACCGGGACTAACGCGCTGCTTTCATTTGGCATAAGACACCTCTCTTTACCAGGAACCAGGAACCAGAATCAGGAATCAGGAGTAATTCCCACAAAATTGCCGTCAATAAGTCGCTGTACGACTCGTTTTTTCAATCGTTGAGCTATGCGCGCGCATTGTTGCTCAATACTTTTAGGATCAAGATGTATTGCCCAAGTCAACGCGCAGTACCATCCGTCTAATGCTGTTTGACAATCGGCCGCAATTACAGCAAGCGGCCCAATCCGCCGAATATCAATCTCACGAAGCTGCTCAGAAAGCGTCCGCAAAAACGGCACGGGTTCTAAATCAGGTAAAAGCTTTGTCTTTAATGTCCCTTCATTTCGCTCCACTCGTTGCTGTCGAAGCAGCGCCATTACAAGTGCTTTGAACTCCCGCAACGGCAACACTCTCGCTTCAGTGGCATACGTTTCCCACAAAGAATAGCGAAGTTTTGAAAGGTAATAAGCGGCTTCAAATGACATCTCCCCGCGATCAATAAACTGACGAAAGACTTTACGACGCGACAAACTCGCCATGCCAAGCATTCTACGAATCCAGTATGGATTCTTGTGGAGAAGTTGGCATAATTCTGCCTGTGTCATTCCTTCCTTGCTTCTCAAAAGCCGGCGAAGTTGTCTTGCATATTCCGAAGGCTTTGTTGTCGGTCGCATCGTATTGGCTGACACCTGTAACGCCAAAACACCTTGATCCGTGAGATTATGCTTCACAATGCAAGGAGCTTCAACAACATTCGCCTCTTTAGCAGCAATTACTCGCCACCGGCCGTCCACAACTTCAAATTTCCCGGATTGTCGTTTTGAAGGGCGGACGCAAATTGAATTCAGAAAGCCGCTCAGAGCCAACGAGTCCCGTAACTCGACGTACTCAACCGATCGACGGTCCACTCGTCGAAGCACAAGGGGCGGGTCAATCAGATCGGCAATCAAAATCAATCGAAATTCATCAGTCATAACGCTCTTCCTCTACTACAATATACCCGAATTCGGCGCTTTCGTATCCTAAAAACTCGAAAATTCCAAAAAATTGTTACAATGCGCCGAATCATCCCCAGTCCCCAAGTATGGGGGTAGAAGCTACCCCTCGCTTCAAATTTGCAGGATTTTCGGGATTTTCAGGATTTTAGGATACAAACGCGCCGAATACGGGTATATTGTAAGTGGAGAGACACTAGATTCACATATCGAAATTCACACGCAAAGTTCGCCTATGCCCACAGTGACCGAGGGAATCCGGCGCTTTCTAACGGCCCAACAAGCTAGTCTACCCGGCGCGGACCTGCTCGAACGGTATCTCCGTCAAGGTCCCGAGAACCTAGAAACGCAAATCAACGTCGCTGCCGATGGCGGGGACCCTGTTGACGGCCGGCGCAACACCTGGACAGACGGTCTCTGCAACTGGTTCCATATCCGGATTCCCAAAAACGCTTACGACAAGCCGAAGTGGGACGACTATGAACTGCGTTGGGCCCCAGAAGAACACGCCGAAGCTATCGGGTCCACAGGGTGGGATTGGAAAGCTCTTCGGTCACGATGGGTAGGTTTCGATTTCGACGAGATCACTGATCACGCCAGCGGAGTCGGTGTAAACGCTGAAGAGCTAGAAAAAATCAAGAATGCCGCTCTGGCCCTCCCCTATGTCGAAGTCCGCCGAAGCACAGGCGGAAAGGGTCTTCATTTCTACGTCCTCTTTGATGAAGAAGGCATCCCGACCGCCAACCACACTGAGCACGCCGCCTTGGCTCGCTGCATCCTCGGTATGATGACTGCGGAAGTGGGATTCGATTTTGCAAGCGCAATTGACGCCTGCGGACACAACATGTGGATTTGGCGTAGAACAATCACTCACAAGAACCAAGGATTGAAGCTTCTAAAAGCATCAGTCAAGGCACTTGGAGTTAGTAACCTACCAACCAACTGGCGTGATCATATTGCTGTTGTGACACGACAATCTAGCAAAATCAAACTTCAAGGTGTCACTGATAAGAATCGCGATCCTTTTGACGAACTCACGGCGGCTCGTCGCCTCATCCCGCTTGATGATAAACACAAAGCAATCATCGAAACTTTAATGGAGACCGGATTTTCAACAATCTGGGTTCCAGACCATCATCTCCTCCAATCTCACACCAAAGCACTCACGAAACTCATGGAAGATTCGGAGGAGAGATCAAAACTCAATCTTATCGGACACTTCCAAACTAGCAGTTTAGGCAAAGACCCGGGTCAACCGAACTGTTTCCTCTTCCCCTTAGATAATGGCGGGTGGCGAGTCTACCGATTCTCTCCTGGTATAGCTGAAACCGATACTTGGGTACAAGACGGGGCCGGTTGGACTACATGTTATTTCAACCGACTTCCCGATGTTGACACTGCATGTCGCGCCAGTGGTGGTTTACGTACCGAAGGAAAGCAGCAGTACACTTTTCCAAGTGGGCACGCCGCTATCAAAGCAGCAGAAGCTCTCGGTCAAAAACTTGACATCCACCCAGATTTACAAGATCGAATCACCGAAATTCGCGTTAATAGAGGCTACCTTACTGTCTATCTTCAAAAAGACAGTGAAGCCGACAAAGATCGCGATATGGAAGGTTGGGTTGAAAAACGTTCACATTGGATACGAGACCTTGAAAAACGCATCACACCAGATGACACCAGCGATCTAGGCGAAATTGATTACGACAATTTCTTACGTTCGCTACGATCCCCGAGCGGGGAAATCGCTGGTTGGATGTTTCAATCCACACAAAGAGATTGGTCTTCAACAGGAAGCTCCACAATCAAAATGGTCCTTCAAGGTAAGGGGCAGCCTAAAACCGAAGCCGAAATCATCATGGGAAAGTGTGCCGTCAATCCCTGGAAACTCGTCTGCCGACCATTTCAAGATGAATACCCTGGAGGCCGGCAATGGAACCAAGGCGCACCGCAACTCCGTTTTGTACCAGCGCAGCCAAGCGACACGCTACCGAAACACCCACACTGGGATTTGATTCTTGATCATGTTGGCGGCGAACTCACACCAGTGCTCCAAACACATAACTGGGCAAAACGTCACGGTATTTCAACAGGTAGCCAATACCTATTACTCTGGATTGCCTCCCTTTTCCAAGAACCCTATCGCCGCACGCCCTACATTTTTCTCCATGGTAACGAAAATTCCGGGAAGTCTATTTTCTACGAAGCAATTCGATTGCTAATGACAAAAGGCGTCGTTAATGCGGGGCGTGCATTAACAACAACCAATGATTTCAACGGTGAGCTAATAGGCGCGGTGCTTTGTTTTATTGAAGAAGTTGATTTATCCCATCACAAAGTCGCTTTACCTCGTATCAAAGATTGGACAATGGGTGAATCAATCGCGATCCGGCAGATGCGGAGGGATGCTTATGATCAACCTAATACTACACACTGGGTCCAAGTCGCTAATCACAGGGAGTATTGCCCAATCTTTGGCGGCGACACGCGCATAACAGCAATTGAAGTATCTGATTTGCTTGATCAACAAGAGATACCAAAAGACATGCTAATTGATTTTCTTCGAGAAGAAGCACCACAATTTCTCTGCACGCTACTCAATCTCACTATTCCTCCAACCGCCGGCCGATTACGTATTCCCGTCATCGAAACCGATAGTAAAAAAGACGCCATAGAATTCAACAAGTCCGTACTCGATGAATTTGTTGATTCGTATTGTGAAGAAGTTTCAGGGGAAAAAGTAAGTGTCGCCCTCTTCTGCGATACATTCGTCAAATGGCTGCCAAATGACGCAAGAAGCCACTGGCCCGCGCAACGCATCTCCCAAAAACTTCGATGGCAAAATCGGTCAAGAAGTAAAAATCAACGATTCCTTGAAAATATGGTCCTTCGCAATCCAGAGGAACAAAATGAAAAAGAAGAAGAAGAAAAAGAACGCCCGCGATAACTACTATGCTGAGGGCGACATCAACAGTACAAAGCGTGGTTCGGGAGCGCGCGCCAATCGCGGGAAAGTCTCATTGTCACTGGTTCCGCTGCATCTCTTCGCTGGCGCAGCGCGAATTTTCATGGCAGGAAAACTGAAGTACGCCGAATGGAACTGGGCGAAAGGAATGAACTGGAGTACAACTTTCGACTGTTTGCTCCGACATCTCTTCAAATTCTGGTACTTTGGTAAAGAATTCGATCCGGAAACAGGTGAACATCATCTTGACTACGCCATCTGTAATCTTATCATGCTACGGCATCACATAAAAGCCTATCCAGACGGCGATGACAGACCGCCAACCGATCTTACAGGATTCGGAGATGCCTGGGATGATTTCGTCAAATGCTTCAATGAAAAAGATTTCTTGGAGCGGAACCCCGAAATTAAAGCACTTGTCGAAGCACGAAATGAAACTGATTGAACTTTCACAAGACTAGACCCAACCAATGTCTGTCCGCTCGGATACACCAGCCAGTGTCCAGATTGTGCGCAAAGGTTAAAGGAACTACAGAATGAGTAAGATTTATCAGGGCATGACACACCTCGCCGGCAATCTATTGGCCGCTGTAGACTTTGAAACAACCGGTCGTCGTCCGGGCTTTCACGAAATAATTCAAATCGCTATCCTGCCCTTGGATCATCATCTTAAGCCCCACCCAGATGTGCCAACTTTCTATATGAATGTTCGACCTGAGCATCCAGAACGGTGCGAAACCGGGGCCTTCGCCGTCCACGGCCTAGACATTGACATTTTGATGCTCCACGCTCCAAGTCAGGATCGTACTATAGACCTTCTGATTGAATGGTTCAACAATCTCGATCTACCGCCAAATCGTGTCGTGATACCTTTGGCACATAATTGGCCGTTCGAGTCGGCCTTTCTGAAGGGCTGGTTAGGCATCGAACTCACCGATCAGATATTTCATAGCCATGCACGCGATTCGATGCTCCTCGCGGCCAGCTTGAACGATCGCGCCTTCTTCACCGGCGAGACTATGCCGTTTTCAAAACTGGGTCTTGTCGCTCTATGCAAGCAACTTGGAATTCCTTACGAAAATGCTCACGACGCCCTGGCCGATTGCCAAGCGGCAGCAGAACTTTACACACAACTTTTGCTCTACAATGTCTGACCTACCCACCCAAATTAGGGATACCCTCCCGCCCTTCGTTGAGGGTCGAGACCGCTCTTTTCATTTCGAGCCGGACGGCGCGATCGTCTATACGCGGGAGGAAGGCGATTGGGAGCCTCCAAGAGAAATTGACGGCTTCGAGTCCGATCCCGATGATCCGTGGCGTTTGAGGCCGCTGTGGGGCCGCTGTGAGGCCCGTCTGCACACCGCAATACGATTTCCGGTCTGCGGCTGTATCGGCCTCATATCACGCTGCAACGAGCCCAAAGCCCACTTCATGCAGCGGGTGATATTCGAGGCATGTGCCCAATGCCCATTCCAGGAGAAATAATGAACCCCTGCCACAATTGCCCCGAGCACTCTGCGCCAGACAATCCGCAAGGTACTACTCTCATCGTTTACACGGGAGGCCCCTCTTACGCCCTTTTCGCCAATGTGATCCGCGCCTTGACCGAAGACAACAGTGAGATAGTAACCAAATGGAGCAAGCCGAAAATTCACCCGAAAGGTGAAATTGAGTACCAACAAGACGAGGCAGAGCCGCCGGAAATTGACGGCTATCAACGAGATACCTCGAATCCCAGGCTACTCCGCCCGATCTGGCCGCATTGCAATTGGCGATATATCCGCGTCTGGAGGGCTGATGACGGCTCAGTCAAAATTACCGCCGGCTGCCTGACTCCTGCCTCCAACATCCCGCCCTATGAAGCACTGACTTTGACTCAATGCAAAGCTTGCCTGAATCTCGCCGACTAATCCTCCGACCGCACAACAGGCTGCACCTGTCCATCCATCACAACTTTATAGACACGGCAATCTGCAAAATCAGTTAGCTTACAGCGCGAGACAAACACTCCAAATTGCCGTAATTCTTTCCGCGTAGCCTCGGTCAATGCGTCATTCAGTGTGTCAGCCGATACCATCTCAAGTAACTCTTGAAGCGTATGCTGAGCAATCACACTCACCACTGCCGACTGCGTAATATCATTGATCGTTGTGTCTACATCCCAGTTAGTTCTCCCAATCGCCTGGACCACATCCCTTATCTTGTAGACTACAACTGTCCCAACGACAACTTTCTTGTTGTCTTTGGCGGTCAAGACTTGTTTCGGGAGAGCGAGCGTTTGTCGTGCGGTGACAATAATCTCAATTTCTGTTACCAGCGGCCAGTAGACGTGGAGTCCGGCCTGCATCGGAATGACTCGACTCCCATGCCTCCATTTGACCCCGCCATGTGTTGCGCGCACAATCAGAATCCGGGGCACAAAACTCAAGAGTGCCTCAAAAATCTGACCCAGCCATGCGAAAGCAGTCTCCATACTACTTCCCCCGCAATTTCTTCAGCGTCTTCGCCAAATTGATCTGTCTTCGGGTCGTGGCCGAAATACCCATAGGCGGGTGGGCAATAAATTCTGAGACAGTCATCCCAGCAGCTTTCGCCTTACGAATCAGTGCGCCGGGCCTTTTGATTGCCTTAGCAATCCATTTCTTTTTCTTCTTGGCCATTCGAGTCTCCTAGTCTTCTCTCAGGAACGCCGTTCCAGCGGCCCACATTTCGTAATCATCGGTCCACTTGAAATCGAATATCTCACCTTCTGGATGTTCCGAATCAGCAATCAACATATCTTTGTCGAGCACCAATTTGTTATCGACATTCAAACCCCTGAAAACATCTTTCAAATAAGCGTAACGACCAGGCGATTCTTCGCTGTCAATAATATGCGTCTTACGAATATCAATGACCACGGCCGTCTGCAACGCAACAGGGAGATCAGGATTGGTCGGCTCCGCCATAAACAAGTGTAAATTCAAACGCGGTTTCGTGCTATCCGTAACCTCGGCATAGCTCTCCAATATTCCGACACTCTGAGCCTCAAAACCCAAATCAGTCGGATGGCGATCACCCCAATCACTTTGAGGTCGAAAAACTACATTAGGACCTCCGACAATCACAATATCATCGCCCCAATCCTCAAAGTAACCAATCGGCAGGGTCCCACTCGCACCCATACCTTCACCTCCGCCACCAGCGTCCCCAGCAGCAATCTCGTCCGGCGGCGGCCAGGTCAGAAGAAACGAGAGTCCGGCTGGCCAGAACCAATCGTACTTCTCCATCTGACCAGATTTGACCGGAACAAGACAGGTAAAATCTATAAGATTTGTTTCAGAGTTGTAAGTGGCTTCTTCCACAAGTGCTTTGATCGCGCCGTCCGCGACATAATTCTGTGCAAAATCGAGTGTCACACAGTCAAATGTCTCAAGGTTCAGTTTATTCAGAAACGTGCTGAATTGAATCCGCTTCCATGTATTCGACTTCCGAATCAACCAAAACGTACTGGCCTTGTAGATGGTATCCGGTTGATTGTAGATGTACCAATCAAAATCCTCCTCCTGAATACCATAGCGGTTGACATTGTGACGAAGAATCATTGTCTGTTCACTTTTGTCTTTTTCACGGTCAGAGATACCTGGCGACCATCTCATACGCCACTTGATCTGCATCTTCGTTATCAAGTCTTCGGTGGTGGTCAATTCTACTTGCACGCCACTTTCCGCGTCAATATCGCTGACCGTGATTGTGTCCACACTATCCGGTTCTTCGGGGAGGTACTTGATGTAAAATTTTCCGTTACTAAGCCACAACGCACAGCGAGCTTGAAATGCAATCTCCTGAAGTATCTGAACAGTGTTCTTTCGATCCAGTACCGGAAAATTCACTGGGAACTGCGCCAGCTTGCCTCGCACATCTTCAAACGAAACTGAGTCATACGTCAAATCTGTGTAGTGCGCAATCAAATAGACCAGAGTGTCAATCATATCGGGCCCCACCGCCGAATTGGACTCAAATGTAACATAAAGATCGTCAGTCCACCCTTGATCTTTGTACGAACTCAACGGCCGCTGCGTAACAATCTGAACTGTCTTAAGAGTACCATAATCAACATTCTGAATCGTATAGTAACTCGACGGTACATCCACCAAACGCCGCTCCCCCGGAAATTCTTTGTAAGCTTTCACAGCCAATACGGTACCGGGGGAATAGGTATAAAGCGATGCCACAATGTAAGTGATCGGCTCCTCACTGAAAATACGAACAGATGCGCCGGGCTCCGCCCAAAATTGCTGGGGAATCGGGTCGTCCGGTACACGCGATGCTCGGCCTTCCCCGGTACTGATGATCATACCATGGTAACGACAAAGACAATCAGTAAAAAACTGATTTCCACAGCCGCAAGGCACAGGGACTCGAAAATCATACCTAGTAGGACCGCCTCCGCTGGACGGCAAAGAGTACGGACATGTTTCATCCGCATCAGTAGCTTGACTATTCGCTTCCGTGTCACCGTCCGGCCAAGTTCGACTCGAAACATGAAAATTCTGTTCAGAAAAGTAACCCGTGAGACGTGCGCCGCCTATTTCAAGAGTCAACGTCTCCCCTTGTGGGAAATCCTCGCCGCCAAGAATCCGTACCGGATTACATCCAAGACCCCGTGCCGTAGCATCCGCAGTTTGTCGTTCCCGTTCCCACTGTGTACATGCCGCCTGTATATTAGCATTATTAACAATCTCGGCACGCTGCCTGTACAATTCGTTAATCTGGTCGAGTATCTCGGATGCCTTCCCACTATCGTAACCCCAGAAACAGGCCCGAGCACACCAGAGCGAACTAATTTGGGCCGCAAGCATCACGAGCGAAGCGTACACACTCGTATCAACATCCTGACCGTTACTGAAAAGCGGCATTGACGACAAGTAATTCAAACCTGAAACCACCCCGACGCCACACAAAGTCGTGCCAGTCACAGCCTCATTGATTTGAAGAGCCGGACAATCTAGTACGGTTCCAAAAATCATCGGCCATGGTTTGCCCACCAACCCCGCTGGCAACCATTCAAACTGACCTTCTTCGGGGCTAAAGCCTACCTCTTTATCTTCAATCTGCGAAATGATCGTAAACTGAACTGATTGGGCACGCTCATCCCAAATAATCGGTGAACTAATCTTACCGGAAAAGAGAAGAAACCTTTCACCTATGACAAGCCCTTCAAACCATTGGTACACTCGGGCAGTGCGCTTGTGAATGTCTGTGCTATTAAAAATAGCCTTAATGCTGCCGTCCACATCATCCAAAGTCACCGTAATCTGCTGGGATGAATTGTTGTTTGAGACACCAACCACGTTATCTAAATCACCAACCTGCAAAATCTTACCGGGGATAGTACCCACAGTTCGGTCACCGTACCAATTTGAAGACGACTCTTGCCATTCAACTTCCAATAAAATAACTGGCTCATTGCCATGCGTCTGCGCCAGCTTCGCCAAAGCATTTGCTGAAATCGAACGTACCATTACTGTTCCTCCCCCTCGAATTCAATGTCAATACTAATCATCTCGCCACGAGGCATCGGAGTAATTGCCGGGTATGCTCGACTCTGAGCTTCAAATTCAAATGGGTTACTCGTGAAATAGCCCACCCAAGTGCGATCTAAGTGATCAGCAATTTTAATCTGCGAAGCAAAATACGACAGAAAGAAAGCCCGAACTTCCAACGCTTTATTTCGAGACAATTTGAACACCCACCGAAGCTTGCGACGTGTACGACGCTTCACGTAAGTGTACTGTGTCCCATCCATTGCAGTACGCCGCGAAACAGTATTCAGATTCGACTCTTGATCCGAAAACTGTGGATTGGGCATAACAGTCAATGTCTGGAATGCCGGATAAGGTGCGATCATTTGGAACATGTTTCACCTACTTAGGGACCGGGATCATACGTCGCCAATTCACCTTCAAACTCAAAACCAACTGAATACTTACAGCCCGGACCATCCTGAACTACAGGCGAAGTTAAATCTGCAATAATACCGCTCCAAAATCGGTGCTCCCAATCTAGCATCCCAATTTCCAAACCGAGATGGTCGTCCATAAACGTATGAAGGCCACTCGCCTCAGCCTTGGTGAGACCTGAAAAATCAATAACAAGTGTCTGAATCTTAGGCCACATTGGATCAGCATAGACAATCAACGTACCGCCCCGAGTCTCGCGGCTGACACGATTCATTTGAAGCCTGTCACGGTTACCAAGATTCGGGGCTCGCAACGATAATGTATCGCTGAAAGGACCAGTCACCGGATAGACCAGTTGAAACGGGACAGTAATCCCAGGAATCGGTCCTTCAAGCTCGGATGGCGGAGGCTCGGGTGCAGACGGTGGACCAGTACCAGTGAACGGATGATAAACATAGAGATAATTTTCTAGTCGATTGTACCATAGCACCGACTCACTAAGTTCAAGTGTATCGCTGACCGTAAGATTTCGGATGACATTGTGCTGAGCCCCATCAGACAAGTCCAATTCATCGTCAGAAAGCTTGGAAAGTATCGCTTCGGCTGTGTCCGTGAGTGTACAAGTATCATCTGCAACACCGTCATACGCTACGTGAGCCTCATCCGATAAGCTGAAACTGTCAGAAGCCGTCGCCGGAATCGCGTCCACACGAATTTTGTCGCCGATAGCCTGATCAGCAAGCCAAAATTTGTCGTCAATCTCTAACGGTGCATCACGAATAACAAACGCTTCAGCAGAATCTTGAAGACCGAGATATGTGAAAGTTTCTTCAAGAGTCTCCGGGTCAAACTCGCTAAAAGTAGTCTGAAGAGCATCCGTCGCCGCTCGATTATGGAGGCCAGGCCAGGCAAATTCAATAAAAGTGAGATCAGAGTCATTAGCCGCTCGACTTCTAACCAAACTGTATACAACAGAATCTCCAATGGTTAATACATCACCGGCCTCGACGCGATCGCGTGTAAAAATAGCCGCATCAACAAGAATCATTTCGTCAGGCGAAAGGAGACTTGCTACTCCCTCAGCCTCATCACTGAGACCAAGAGTATCGGATTCCTCAAAAACTTTGACAACCGTTTCAATCAAAGTAATGGTATCTGATACAACTCCATCAATCTCACGTTCGAGATCAACTACCTCAGAAATCGAAATCGCATCAATAGCTTCACGATTAAATATGCCAACGTAAGCCGCTTCCTCTTGAATAACCAACGTATCGGGAGCGAGCATTACGTATTCAAAAGTTGCCGTATCACTTAAAGTAAGCGTATCGAGAGCAGCTTTGGTAAGGTGGCCATCAGCATCATCACTTAGAGTCAACGTATCCCCGAGATCACGTTGCGTCACGCGCTCAGGAATAGCAGTTTCAGTAAAGGTTAAAATGTCGCTCGCGGCGCGGTCCCTAATAAGAGTAGGGGACACCCCATCTGACAAAGCCAAAGTGTCACTGCCAATTTTGACTAGATCAAAAGTCGCAGAGTCGCTCAGTACCAGCGACTCTTCAACCGAAATAACACGATCACCTGCCACCTCATCGGTTATCGTCAATTGATCTTCAACGCTACGCGAAGCGACCAAAGAGAAGGAAGCGGTATCTTGGAGTGTTAAAGTGTCATCAACAACACGAAGCAATATCGCAGTGTAGATGGCCACATCGCTGCCAAATTCCAAGGTATCAAATGAGGCTCGCACTCTGAAAAGATCAACTTCCGCCTCATCAGTAAAAGTTAATGTATCCAAAGCAGGACGAGTAAGAAGTCCGATGCCTCCTTCACTTAGAGTAAACCAATCGACAGCAGTCACTTCATAAATTAGCCTTGCTATATCAGTAAGACTCAAAGTGTCAGTAACATCAACTCCAAACTCTGCCGTGTAAAGCGCTTCATCTGACACGGAAAGTAAATCAGCACTACTAACTAAGACCGATGGTTCAATGGGTATTTCAAGAGAGGGGCGCCCTAAAATAAGAGTCGAACCCGTCAATATTGATCTGAACATTCCAAGCTGGCTTGTAAGGCCGGGAGATGTGCAAACCTCTTGGAGTTCAAGTAAATCTGAGCTATCAACAAAATACATTGACATCAGTCTTATTCCTCAATCCACGTTGAAAAGACGGCCCTTTGAGTATTAACCGCCACACTCCAAGTGGTCGCAAACAAATGAATCTCATCAGGTCCACCAGGAATGAATGTATCTCGATCATCACTGAATAATTCATCCCAGTGAACGCCGTCAATTCCATACCTAAAAACCAAATCACCCGCTCCACCCTCGTCTTCAATCTGAAACCAAACAGAATCATCTGTCCGCAGTCTAAGTGCAGTAGGTCCACCTTCCCAAGACGTAGGACTATTCCACCACGCACCAACAACAACACCCGTGCCAGCATATTGGATTGTATAAAATTTCCCGCTACTACTTTTCCTAAAACCAATCCCAACATTTCCAGCCTGAGTAGTTATGTTCCAAGCTAATAGCCAGCGCGGTATTTGAACTGTCAATTTGTACGGCGGTGTTGGTGCAGATTTTTTATAGAGGCGTGCATTGAGTGAAGCATTCTTGGGAACCGACAGACGCAACCCACCCGACGCATAATCAGACAGTGTAGAATCACCCTGATTGATCGGTGTGAAATCAGAAGCAGTCAAAACATTACCACTAACATCAACCAAATGATTCGACAACGGCACAGCCACATCAGCAAAAAGCGGCACATCATTTCGGACATGCTGCAATATGCTACCTGATGTAAGAATATGCGCTACTACAGCGCCATTATTATGGGCCGCAGCAATAGTATTCTCGCAACCACGGACACACGTGAAAATTGATCCTGTTACGGCTACAACTTGAATAATTTCCGAGTCAATAGCAACAATAAAATTGCCGCCACTCGGAAACTGAGAAGCATTCATAACGGTCATTGCTGTCACCGCATCATCAATAGCACCATACAGATACGTAAACGCATCGTTGACAATTTGCTCCCGAACCATGATTTCTTACTCCTCAATCCACGTTGAATAGGCAACACTTTGAGTGGCGTCTAAACCTACTATGGGATTTTTCCAAGTAACCCCAATCAAAGCGATCTCATCAGGTCCACCAGCCATGAATGTATCTCGATCGACACTGTAAAGCTGATCCCAATAGACGCCATCAATCCCGTATCTAAAAATCAAATTACCCGCCCCACCTTCATCTTCAATCTGAAACCAAAGAGGACTACTTGACCACATCTGTTCTGAAGCAGGCGTACTCGGCCCCCCAGAAGTATACACAGGACCAGTCCAACTCGTAACAGACATCCTACGAAGACCCACTAGAGAAAGCAAAAAAAGTTTCCCGCTACTACTCTCTCGAAAACCAATCCCAGGATACCCGGCTGAAGAGACATCGTTATGGTATATCATCCACCGCGCCATTCGCACCGTCAATGTATACGGAGGTGTAGGTGCTGATTTTTTATAGACACGGGCATGAATTTCATTAGCTACCACCTTGGGGACAGACAAATACACACCACCGGATTCGTAATCAGACAACGTAGAATCACCCTGATTGATCGGCGTGAAATCAGAAGCAGTCAAAACATTGCCACTAACATCAACCAAATGATTCGATGTTGGCAAAGCCGAATCACTAAAAAGAGGTATGCCATTACGAAAGTATCGTAATAGACTGCCTGCCGTAACAATCAGTGCTACAACAGCACCGCTGTTATGAGTCGCCCCGCTAGTACCTTCGTAGCCGCGAACACATGTGAAAGTTGATCCTGACACACCAGTGACCTGAATAAGCTCCAGATCAATAAGAATGACAAAATCACCTCCACTCGGGAATTGCGAGGCATCAGCAACGTCAAGCGTCGTTACAACAGCATCAATGCCGCTAGACAAATAGCTGATCGCATTGTTAGCAAACTGTTCTCGTGCCATATTTCCTACTCCTCAATCCACGTTGAATAAGTAACAGTTTGAGTAGCTTGCACACCTCCCCCGCCACTACTTGCCCAAGTAACCCCAGACAAAAGAATCTCGTTAGGTCCACCAGTCATAAATGTATCCCGATCAACACTGTGAAGCTCATTCCAATGAATGCCATCAATTCCATACCTGAAAATCAAATCACCCGCTCCACCCTCGTCTTCAATCTGAAGCCAAACAGGACTACTTGCCCAAATCTCCTGCTCAGCCGTTACCGGCGGAGACCCGGTAACATATATAGGGCTATCCCATTCCTCAACAATCATGGAACCAAGACCCGTCATAGAAAAAAGCATAAGTTTCCCGGTGCCACTCTCCCGAAAACCAATTCCAGCATACCCAGCTTGGGTAGGAGGAATTTGATACAGCATCCAATGTGACATTTGCACCGTCAATGTATACGGAGGTGTAGGCGCTGATTTTTTATAGACGCGAGCATAAAGATCAAGCACTGTCAACTTAGGAACAGACAAGTATACGCCACCCGACGCATAATCAGACAGTGTAGAATCACCCTGATTGATCGGCGTGAAATCAGAAGCAGTCAAAACATTGCCACTATCATCAACCAAATGATTCGACAGCGGTATAGCTGACTCACTGAAAAGCGACACATCGTTGCGGAGATACCGCAGCAGACTGCCTGCCGTAACAATCAGTGCTACAACAGCACCGTTGTTATGAGTCGCAGCACCGGTGCCCTCGTAGCCGCGAACACATGTGAAAGTTGATCCTGCCACACCGGTGACCTGAATAAGCTCCTGATCAATGAGAATGACAAAATCACCTTCACCGGGAAACTGTGAGGCATCGGCAACGTCAAATGTTGTTACAACAGCATCAATGGCGCTGGACAAATAGCTGATCGCATTGTTAGCAAACTGTTCTCGTGCCACGGTGACCTCTGTATAAAAGAAATAGGCCGGAACGGGCCGAAAGGCTCCGTCCCGGCCTTGGCGAGGGAGAGTTCCCTAAATACGCTTCGGTTACGCTGCGATAGTAATCGTGTATGTAACCTTTAGTTGGTCGTTATCCAACACAGCCACAGTGCCGGATGCGAAAGCAGTACCGCACCAAAGAATGTTGTCATCCGGCGGAGTGCCAGGCTCATGGTTCCCCAGGGTAGCAGCATTCGGACCGGCTACCAAGAAAAGACCTTTGAGCGTACCCGCAGTATCCATCGTGAATGTCACTGGCGTAGCATTCGTGATGACCTGACTCGATGCCACACCTTGCGTCCACGAGGGACGTGTTGCTGGATCATCGTAACCTTGCCACTCATCCCACAGGTTTCCAGATTGGTCGATATTGTCGTAAGTATCGCTGGCCTGGAAATTGGTAAAACCAGCATTGTCAACAAGCCCAATGTACCACGTTTCGTACTTCGTGTACGAAGCAGTAAGGCCAAACATTGTGTTAAGAAGACGATTCTTGCCTTCATTAACAATCAAGTTCGGTGCCTCGTACACGCCAATCATCTTGCCTTCCCGCCAATGTTCAATCTTAAAGTGGCCCCTTGGATCAAACAAATCCAAAATCTGATGGGCGGGACGAACCACTTCACATCGCGCACTTTCACTGATCGCCATTCGATCACTCATAATCAATCTCCTCGTTACAAAGTTGTTGTGCCGCGCCGCAGTTCGCGTCGTAATTCAGCGGCAATAGACCTAGCCGTTTGACGGCCTGTCGTGCCGCCTTGAACAGTCACATTGATGTCACCGATATTAGTGACACTCCCGCCCTCGCCACGGAAAGCAGGCTGAACACCGGCATTCATCGCTACAAGCTGCGAAGCAAAACGATTCGCAGATTTAGCGTTCATCACAAATTCCCCACGTGAAAGCCACGTAGGTACCACATCCGTGCCCACAGGGCCGCCAGCCGCAAAATAACGACCAACCCGACCCCCACGTGCAGAAAGCTCGGCCGACTGCGACATTTGTACCGCAGCCGCCGCAGACGCCACATCCCACATGGCAGTAGCCCAGGCAGAAGTCTGTGAGACCACACTAGACATATCAACTCCCGCAGCAGCAGATACTTTATCTCTAGCATCGCCTGCAGCTTCTTTGAGCCGTAAAGTCTCTTCCTTGGAAAACTTAGCCATCGCCTTAGCTTTTTGCATACGAGATTCCGCTAATTTCGCCGCTATAATAGCATCGCCTATGGCTCTTGCAGTTTCTTTAGCCTCCATGGCGCTCGCTTCAAAACCAGTTCCCGCCCCTTCGGCACCCCGCAGCCCTTCAAGCAAATCAGACATAACAGTAGCCTCTGCCGCCGCCGCACCCGCCTGTTCCATAAATTTATCCAACACCTCCTGCGCAGCTATTGGCGGTTGAATTTTCTTGACATAGGCTTTATACTTCTCCTGCATTTCTGCAAAAGCCGACTCATCAAATTGAGACTCAGACATCTCCGAAAACTTTTTCATAGCTTTGAAAAAGTCTCGCCCAACTGGCTTTATCTTCGCTTTCTGCCATGCCGTCGAAGCTGTCAGATGCTCAGGACGACGCTCACCAACTTCTACCCATTCTTTAACAATCGCTTGAGCAGCTTCCCAGTTCTGTGAAACCTTCTTATTAGCGATCTCAACCGCAGTTGACATCTCCTTATACCGCATGATAACATCAGTCGTTTTGCGAAGCTCACTAGAGAGAATTTGCACCTGCTTCTCAACAGTCTCTCCTTCCATCATCTTTTGAATTCGCGCGGGAAGCTTTTTCTTGGCTTCTACTAAAATACGGATAGGACCCATACCATCTTCAATATCCTTCCGGAAAGTAGCAAATGTCTCAGCAGACGCCCACACCTTTCTTACTTCAGCAGTGGTAACACCACCTTCAATGGCCGACTGTACCCGTTGCTGAAGCTTATCAAAAGACATCATCTCTGAAACATCGGCACCTTTCCGTCCCGCCCACTCCTTACGAAGAAGCGCAAGATTCTTCTCAAGACGCTCTTGCTGTTGTTTCATTATTGCCGGGTCTCTTGCCTCACCCTTGTCGAAAGCTTGCAAATCCTCCAAAATCGCTTTCATCAAAGATTTCATCGTACTCAAACGCTTCTGCTCTTTCGCTGCTTCCTTGGCGAGACGCATGGCCTGTTCCGCCTGAAGTTTTTGCAACTCTTTCTCAGCGTCAATTTTCTGTCGCATAAGAAACAAGATATTTCGCTGAGCATCCTTCTGCAACGTCACATACTTTGTACCGCCGGCAATATTTTCAGCCTCTTGAGCCGCTGCCTCGGCCCGATCAAAAATATCCCCCGCTGCTGCAATTTGCTCAGGTGTGGCGGCCTTGCGCATAGCTTTCTCTGCTTCACGAGCAAGTATCCTAGCACGTGACATGTATTTCTCGGCCTTCTGATAGGCCCGTTCATTCTTGTTGGCATACTTAAAAACTGCGTCCGAATAAGCAGCCTCTCCTTCGATCTGACGTTCCCGAGAAGCTCGCACCGCATCGGCCGCAGCTTTTGCAGCATTGCGATACGCTGCGACCACACGATCCTGTGCTCGAACCATTGCTGAGGTAGACTGGCGAGTATCTTCAACAAGGTCTTTATTTTTCCGTTTAAGATCGTCAATTGCGCTAAAATAGTTTTTCCGAAGCGAAGCCATCATCTCCTCATATTGACTATTCGCTTCCCGCATCGCCTCGAAAGCTGCCTTCCGTTCTTTTTGTCGCTTCTTTTCAAGTTTCGTTATCTCTTCTTCGGCACTTTTTCGTTGCTCTTCAGCATTCCTGCGAATTGCGGCCGTATTGTACGCAGTTGCGGCGGTTACTACTCCAATAGCTACTGAAAGCGCAAGCATAGCTATTCCAACAGGCCCGAGTGCCATGTGAGCTAACGCTGCCTTTGCAGCCAACACAATCAATGCAACACCGAGAGCAATGGCCGTCGCTGTCACCGCTTTGAGAACAACTATAAGTGAATCGGCTCCACCCACAAACTGAAGAATCCGATTAAGTGTATCTATCAATGCCGCGCCTAAGTCTTGAGTCAAGGTGACTTTAATTGCGTTGATGTCGTGTGTCAACTTCTCGGCAGGCATCTCTTTATACTTTATCCACAATTCGTCGAGATGCTCTGCCGATGACTTCGACATTGTTTCAACTGCTTTTTCATACGCTTTCGCGTCATCACGAGTTAAAGCTAAAGCCACTGTCAATGCCCGAACCCTACGAATAGACTTCGCAAACTCCGACGCCATCCCCTTTGAGGCTTCACTAACAGCTTTCAAAGCACCAACAAAAGTCTTGGCTTGGATAATTTGCTCGGCATTTGCGTAACCAAGCTCGCGAAGAACCTTCTTCATATCCTCGGATGGCTTTAAGAAAGCCAACATCGCTTGACGAAGACCAGTAGACGCCTTATGCGCGTTAATACCGCCAATAGTCAATGACACAAAGGATGATGTGACTTCTTCAAGACTGACGCCGAGTTGTGCAGCAACAGGAATGACAGTGCCAAGCGTATCAGCCAACTCTTTCCCACGAACACGGCCCAATTGGATAGTACGAAAGAACATTGCCGCAACTCGTTCAGCCTCCGATGACGACTTGCCATAAGCATTCAATGCCCCGGTCATCAGTAGCACAGAATCTTTCAAATCTACGACACCGATTTTGGCCAGTTTCATTGAGGCATCCATAACATGGGTGCGTTCTGTAGCCTCAGTGAACTGATTAGAAATTGTTTGATACATACCTTCAACAGCTTGCGAGAGATCGACATTAAATCGTCTCGCCATATTAGCTGATTCTTCGGTAAGCGATTGAAATGTTGAAGTAGTCTCCCGCATCGAGCCTTCAAGCGGGGCCATCGTAATCAACAAGACTTCAGAAATCGCTTTCTGAAATTCAACAGACTCCGCAACCGCTAATTGCAGCATATTACGAATCTGTGACAATGCGCGAACAATCGCCTGAGTTATGACAATTCTGCCCATCATCTCAAGCGACATAATCAACTTACTGGAAG
>Ga0209977_10000013_pt1 | contig 62645 bp, 51 predicted proteins | sample SumtaG_2_FD_183113 | JGI IMG/M metagenome (GOLD analysis project Ga0209977, IMG submission 183113) | Deep subsurface microbial communities from Indian Ocean to uncover new lineages of life (NeLLi) - Sumatra_00607 metaG (SPAdes) (version 2) | ecosystem: Environmental > Aquatic > Marine > Oceanic...
GGTGTTTTTTTAACTTTTTTTAACAGAAAGTGCAACCGTATAAGACTTGCCCTGTTTCACTTTACTGTAATTTCCAAACACATTAGTTAGGTTTCTTTTTATAAATTCTCTGAGACCTGAGATTGTAACAAGATAAAGCTTTCCACCTTTGCCTAAATGGTTTTTTGCTTCGTGAAGAATTATATAGAGTAGTTCCTTACCAACGTTTGCTGGAAGGTTAGAGGCTATGATGTTGAAGTTCTTTTTCTTTACCTCGCTAAAACCATTGCTCAAAAATATTTGACAATTTTGTATACCATTGAGTCGAGCATTTTTTGATGCATATTCAACTGCTATGTAATCCTTATCTACAAGATATGTTGTACCCTCAGGTGCACATTTTGCCATTGTCAGACCAATAGCACCGTATCCACATCCGAGATCTAAACAGTCATCATCCTTTTTTATCTCCATCTGATTGATAAGGAGCCGTGACCCTTCATCTACTTTTCTTGGAGAAAATAGACCCCAAGTAGAGTGGAAAACAAATTCGACACCACGTAAGGTTTCATTAAATATAATATCTTTTTTTAGTTTTTTACTATTCATTTTGTTCTAAGTTAAATTGTTTTTTTATATTTGTCAAGGAAAAATTGTAACCGTACGAACAATACGTAAATTGTGAGTGATACTATGGAGATTTCGCTTATTAAAAACCTTGACAAATTTTTTTTTAAGGTTATAATAATGTTAAATAAAACTATATCTTGAAAGGAGACGATGGATAAATGGTGGAAACGTGTAAGAAATTTTTAATTATGTTTTTCTTTTTCATTACATCTACAACCCTCTTTTCGTATGAAAATAAGGACTACATTGTAAGAATCAGTGTTGTTGATCACAGTCAGGTCTACGTTATCTCCACTCAATACACTGTTATAGATGCACGGGAGAGCTATATAGACCTTCTCACAACAAAAGAGGAGATTGCTGAACTCAGGCAGGAGGGCTATATGGTGCAGGTTCTCGGGACAGTATCAGAACAGTTTGAAGAGATAAACAGGCTTCCAGGAAAGGGTGAATATCACACCTATGACGAGACGGTGACCATTCTTAATGACCTTGCTACTGCTCATCCAACAATAACAAAACTTGATACTTTTGGTTATAGTGTTCAAGGAAGGTTACTGCTTGCACTCGAGATTACCGACAATCCAGGAATCCACGAGAATGAGCCAGAGTTCAGGATTGTTGGATGCCATCATGGAAATGAATGGCCATCTTCTGAGATTCCCCTGTATTGTGCAGAGTATCTATGCCAGAACTATGGTATTATTGATAGTGTAACAAACCTTATCAATAATAGGGAGATATGGATTATCCCAATGTTGAATCCTGATGGACATGAAGCCCAGACAAGATACAATGCAAATGGCATAGACCTCAATAGAAATTATGGATATATGTGGATAGGAGAGGGGGGAGATGTTGTGCAATATGGACAGCCAGAGACACAGGCTATGTACGAATTCGACCAGCTCCACAATTTTGTTCTCGGTTTAAGTTATCATACATATGGTGAAATTGTAAACTATATCTGGAACTGGACCCCCACAAGGTCACAGGATGATAGCCTGATTGTTATCCTATCCAATGGATACGCCTCATACAACGGTTACGAGGTTATAGAGGGTTACGATTGGTACAGAACAAATGGGGATATGAATGATTACAGTTACGGTATTGATGCAACCATAGACTGGACTATTGAACTTGCAACATCCTTTAACCCACCACCGTCAGCCCTCGATGGAATATGGGATGAGAATAGACCTGCAATATTATACCTTATAAGGAAATGTATTCAGGGAATTTCCGGGATTGTAAGGGATGCAAGTACAGGTGATACACTACGAGAGGCAGTTGTAAACATTGAAGAGATTGACTGGCCCGTCTTCTGTGACCCTGTCTCAGGGCATTTTCACAGGATTTTAAGACCTGGAACATATACAGTTAAAACCTGGGCAAATGGATACTATCCGAAAACAGTAACTAATGTAAATGTTAACGCCGATACTTCAACGCATATAGTGATCGATTTGAATTCAGGTGGTGGTAATTTTGCCTATAAGTATGCTGTTGCAAATATACCCGATAAACTTTCAAACCCCACTCATAATATTACACTCACTCCATGGGCACTTGGTCCGATGGATGGAAGGTTTACTTCCATAGGAAAGGGAGGAGAGGTAATTATTGATATGGGTTCTCTAACACCTATATTAAACGGGAGTGGAGATGATTTCACTGTTTACGAAGGTGATGATGGAACTCCTGATGAAGGATATGAGGTCTATGTTTCCAATAGTTACAGAGGTCCCTGGACATTCCTCTCAAATGGTACGGGGACACAATCATTTGACATTGCCCCTTTTGGCAGCAGTGGACGATATGTACGTATAGTAGATGATGGGGACGGCAGTTTAACAGAACAAACCCCTGGATTTGATTTAGAAGCAATAGAAGGAGCTGAGATACCAGGTGTATACCTTGTACTTGAGGATTACTATACGGATGATTCTGCAACTGGTAACAATAATGGGATCTTTGACCCGGGTGAGTCCGTTTACCTCATTGTTACACTCCGTAACGGTGGTTCTCAAGATGCAATCAATGTTATAGGAGAACTTAGTGAATCAGACCCCTATGTAAACGTTGATTCCGCAACAAGCCTTTTTGGTAATATACCTTCAGGCAGCAGTGTGGATAACAGTTCAAACCCATTCGTTATCTCTTCACTCTCATCAACACCAACAGGATATATAGCGAGCCTGACACTTGCAGTAACTGAGGATGGTGGTTATGTAGATACATTATATCTTAATGTAAAAGTGGGTGCTGGTGGAGATTTTCTTATCTGGGATAACGATCCAAACCAATCGAGCGGACCCATCATCAAATCTGCGCTTGAATCGATTGGCTATAATGGAATTCATACATCCGACCTTTCTCCCTATTATGGTGAACTTCAGTATTATTTAGCAGTTTTTGTCTGCTGCGGTATATACCCCGACAATCATACTATACCTGACGGAAGTCAAGATGCAACAGCACTCGTCAATTATGTAACTGGAGGTGGCAGGATGTATCTTGAGGGGGGTGATGTCTGGTACTGGGATCCACTTTATAAGAGTGGCTATGATTTTGGACCACTCTTTGGTATCAATCCTACTGATGATGGATCGGGCGATCTTTCTACTGTTAACGGTCAGAGTGGTTCATTTACAGAAGGGATGAGCTTTTCTTACACAGGTGAGAACAGCTGGATAGACCATATAAGTGCGATATCCCCAGCCTTTCTCATTTTCAGGAATTCATCTCCTCAATATGATTGCGGAGTGGCTTACGATGCAGGTTCGTATAAAACGGTTGGAGTATCCTTTGAGTTTGGAGGATTGTCTGATGGTTCACCACCGTTAACGAAGGAGGCTCTTGCAGATTCAATAATGCATTTCTTCGAAATACTTGTTGGAACTGAGGAGGAGCATGTTAGTGTATTGAATCTACCAAAGGTATATGGATTATCGCAGAATTTCCCCAATCCTTGTGGTAATAATGTGGTAATAAACTATCAGATTCCTCATAAGGGAAAGGTGAGTTTGCGTGTATACGATGTGAGTGGACGTCTTACTGATGTGCTTATAGATGGGGTAGTAGAGCCTGGGTATCACAGTTTGCGATTGGATACGGAGGGATATGCGAGTGGTGTCTATTTCTACCATCTTGTTGCAGGAGGTAAGACCTTCACGAGGAAGATGATAGTTGTTAAGTAGGATGTGACTGACTGCTAATACGGGATGTGGTTTTGGTTGCTATGCAATGGTATGAGTCAAGGGTCACTTACGAGCACATGTGTGCGTATCGGAGTATGGGAATGTCGGATTCTTATTTATTGTTCTTACAGTGATTCAGGAAATCATTTTCCGAAACGCAAAACTTTTTAGGAATCCAGTGAATAAAAGTATTGACTTTTTCACCTTTTAATACTATATTTCTATTGCTATGAAAAATATAGGCTTTGTCTTTTTATTATTAATTATATTACCTTTTAATGTAAGAGCCAATAAGGTTTTCCTGGCAAGATTTCAGGGTATTATTGGTCCTATATCATCACGATACATTGAAAATGCTATAAAAAAAGCAGAAAGCGAAGAAGCAGAATGTATTGTTATTCTACTTGATACGCCTGGTGGACTTGATACTGCGATGAGGGATATAGTGAAAGCAGAATTGAACGCAAAAATCCCTGTTGTTGTTTTTATATATCCCAAAGGAGCCAGGGGAGCTTCTGCAGGTGCTTTCATAACCCTTGCTGCACATATTGCAGCGATGTCTCCCGGAACAAATATTGGCGCAGCACATCCAGTCTCAATAGGGAAGAAGATGGATAGGAAAATGAAAGAAAAGGTAACAAATGATGCAGTGGCGTACATAGAATCCATTGCCCAGGAAAGGGAAAGAAATGTGGAATGGGCACGTGATGCAGTTAGGAAAAGTTCTTCCGTTTCGTCTGAGGATGCACTTAGAAAAAATGTCATTGATGTTATTGCTGTTGATGTTGATGATTTACTTGAAAAGATTGACGGAACAGAGATTGAGGTGAAAGGTGAAATAAAAATATTACAGACAAAGGGTGCTCAAATAGAAGAGATAAATCTTACAATGAGAGAGAATTTCCTTAACAGAATTACAAATCCCAATATTGCTTATATCCTTTTCACTCTTGGAGTTTATGGTCTCATCTATGAATTTACCCATCCTGGAGCGATCTTTCCGGGCGTTGCCGGGGGTGTGTGTTTAATCCTCGCTTTCCTTGCATTGCAAACATTACCTGTAAATTATGCGGGTATAGCGCTCATCATTATGGGCATCATTATGCTCTTTCTTGAGACAAGGACGCCTACAAATGGACCTTTAACAGTAGGAGGTATTGCCTCAATGATACTCGGCTCTACAATGCTTTTTGAAACAGATGCACCGTTTCTCAGAGTTTCCTGGAGCGTCATAATCCCAGTTGTATTATTCACAGCGGCTCTTTTCCTGTTTCTTGTTGGTATGACGATAAGAGCGATGAGGATGAAGCCAACGACGGGTAAGAAGGGACTTGAAGGTGAAATTGCACTAGCAAAATCAGACATCGTTCCAGGAAAAATAGGAAGTGTTTTTGTTCATGGAGAGTACTGGGAAGCGGTCTCTGATGAGAAAATCAAAAACGGTGAAGAAGTGAAAATATTATCCGTTGAAGGATTAAGACTTACAGTGAAAAAACAGCAGTAGCTGCAGTCTTTACCACCACACCACTTAGCTTTTAACTTTATCCTTGATAAGATAGTATCCAAAAAACCACCCAAGAATCATTAGTGGAATTGCAACACCACGAAATATAATACCTATTGCAAGCCCAATTGCTGCACCGATAAACCCCCTTCTCATCCTAATCAGGAGGACATTTACCTGTTGTTGCACCCTACTCAAATGTTTTTCATATATTTCTTGGAACCATTGAGAAAGATCTTCCCATTGCTCTTCATAAGAAAAATCTCTATTATAGGTTTTATAATCTCGATGGTCGTGAAAATAATCGTAGGCATAATCTCTATAGGAATCATATTTCTTTCTTTTTTCAGGGTCGCTTAGAATTTCATAAGCTGTTGATATTTCAGCAAACTTTTTTGTTGCCTCTTCTCTGTTGTGTTTATTTGTATCTGGATGCCATTCTTTAGCAAGAATTCTAAAAGCCCTTTTTATTTCATCATATGTTGAATCTTTCTCAACTTCTAAAATATTGTAAAAATCTTTAAGCTTTTTCATAATAAAATTATAACTACGTTACCATTTTTTGTCAAGAAAAATATGAGTAGGTTAAATATAAAATTTTGATTATTTTTCAGGATTTATTTTGTCCAAAAATAATTGTTGTAAAAATAAAAAAAATAGAAAAATATACTTGACAAAAAGGAAATATTCTGTTATATATTAATAAGAACATTGTTCTTTGAAATTCAAATATGGAGTCTAGAAGGAGCATTCTTAGGTTAAGATTCAAGTTACTAAGGGCTTATGGTGGATGCCTTGGTACATACAGTCTATGAAGGACGTGGTTGGCTGCGATAAGCCTCGGGGAGCCGTCAAACAGGCTTAGATCCGGGGATTTCCGAATCCGTGAACGGATTCCGAGTCATGTCGGAATATCTCTTTTTTTAAAAGAGAAGAGAACCCGGGGAATTGAACCATCTTAGTACCCGGAGGAAAAGAAAACGAAGTGATTTCCTGAGTAGCGGCGAGCGAAACGGAAAGAGCCTAAACCAAACGGTGTGTTAAAGCCTGTACGCGTTGCACTGTTGGTGTAGTGGGGCATTATCTGACTTTTGTACAGATGAGGTCGGAGAGTTACAAAATCTTGTTTCAGTCAAATAGTCCTGGAAAGGGTAACCATAGTAGGTGAGAGTCCTGTAGACGAAGGGGCAAGATCTCTCTGGATAATGTTCCCAAGTACCTCGGGACACGAGAAATCCTGAGGGAATCTATCCCGACCACGGGATAAGGCTAAATACTTGTATGTGACCGATAGTGAACTAGTACCGTAAGGGAAAGGTGAAAAGACCCCCTGGCGGGGAGTGAAATAGAACCTGAAACCATATGCCTACAAGCGGTAGGAGTCCCAGATTCCTTACCTTCGGGTTTGGAATCGGGATGACTGCGTGCCTTTTGCATAATGAGCCGGCGAGTTACTATATGTAGCTAGGTTAATCCGAGCAAGGGAGAAGCCGTAGCGAAAGCGAGTCTGAATAGGGCGATTCCCCAATTTTATTGGGGAAGGTTGCATGGAGTAGACCCGAAACCGAGTGAGCTACCCATGGTCAGGCTGAAATTTCGATAATCTCGAAATGAAGGGCCGAACCAGTTAGAGATGAAAATCTATTGGATGAACTGTGGGTAGGGGTGAAAGGCCAATCAAACTCGGAGATAGCTGGTTCTCCTCGAAATAGTTTTAGGGCTAGCCTTGAATAGTCAGTAATGGTGGTAGAGCACTGGAAGGGCTTGGAGTTTCGGCTCCAAACTCTACCAAACTCCGAATGCTATTACTTAAAGTTCAGGAGTCAGGCAGTGAGGGATAAGCCCCATTGCCGAGAGGGAAACAACCCTGACCACCAGCTAAGGTCCCTAAATACAGGTTAAGTGGGAAAGGATGTTTAATTGCTCAGACAGCCAGGAGGTTGGCTTAGAAGCAGCCATCCTTTAAAGAAAGCGTAACAGCTCACTGGTCGAGTGATTTTGCACCGAAAATATAACGGGGCTCAAACCTGTTACCGAAGCTGTGGATTTTCTTTTGATTTTCAAAAGAAGATGGTAGAGGAGCGTTCTATCTTGAGCGAAGTCTTAGACGCGAGTCAGGATGGACAGGATAGAAGTGAATATGCCGGCATGAGTAGCGATAATTCCGATAAGAAATCGGAACACCGAAAACCTGAGGTTTCCTGGGGAAGGTTAATCCGCCCAGGGTTAGTCGGTCCCTAAGGCGTAGCCGAAAGGTGAAGTTGATGGGAAATTCGTTAATATTCGAATACCACTCAGAGAGTGTTTTTACCGAAGGGGTGACGCAGAAGGGTAGACCAGTCTCGTGATGGAATACGAGATTCAAGCCCGTAGGGGGTTCCAGCAGGCAAATCCACTGGAACATTACCCTGAGAGGTGATGAGGAAGCATTTTTGCTACAAACTGGTTGATCCCACACTGACAGGAAAAACCTCGTAGGGAATTTTCTGGGTGACCGTACCGTAAACCGACACAGGTAGGTAGGGTGAGAATCCTAAGGTGCTCGATATAACCCTCGTTAAGGAACTCGGCAAATTGACCCCGTAACTTCGGGAGAAGGGGTGCCTTCTCTGGTGTAGTTTCTCGCAAATGAAGCTGGAGGAGGCCGCAGAGAAATGGCCTGGGCGACTGTTTAACAAAAACACAGGTCTCTGCTAAGTCGAAAGACAATGTATAGGGACTGACACCTGCCCGGTGCCGGAAGGTTAAGGGAAGGGGTTATCCTTTGGTTTTTCAGAAGGAGAAGCTCTGAACCGAAGCCCTGGTAAACGGCGGCCGTAACTATAACGGTCCTAAGGTAGCGAAATTCCTTGTCGGGTAAGTTCCGACCTGCACGAATGGTGTAACGACTTGGGCACTGTCTCAACGAGGGAATCGGTGAAATTGAAGTGGCGGTGAAGATGCCGTCTACCTGCGACTGGACAAAAAGACCCCGTGAACCTTTACTGCAGCTTGACACTGGATTTTGGCACTGCATGTGTAGTATAGGTGGGAGGCTATGAAGTCTCGACGTCAGTCGGGATGGAGCCATCAGTGAAATACCACCCTTGCTTTGTTGGAATTCTAACTTTACGAAAGTAAAGGACAATGTCTGGCGGGCAGTTTGACTGGGGCGGTCGCCTCCTAAAATGTAACGGAGGCGCCCAAAGGTTCCCTCAGCACGGACGGTAACCGTGTGTTGAGTGTAAAGGCATAAGGGAGCCTGACTGCGAGGCCGACGGGCCGAGCAGGGCGGAAACGCGGGCTTAATGACCTGGCGGTTCCGAGTGGAAGGGCCGTCAATTAACGGACAAAAGGTACTCCGGGGATAACAGGCTAATAGGTTCCGAGAGTTCATATCGACGAACCTGTTTGGCACCTCGATGTCGGCTCATCGCATCCTGGGGCTGAAAGTGGTCCCAAGGGTTGGTCTGTTCGCCCATTAAAGCGATACGTGAGCTGGGTTCAGAACGTCGTGAGACAGTTCGGTCTCTATCCATCGCAGGCGTAGGAGACTTGAGGAGAGCTGTCCTTAGTACGAGAGGACCAGGATGGACAAACCTCTGGTGAACCAGTTGTTCTGCCAAGGGCATAGCTGGGTAGCTACGTTTGGACGGGATAACCGCTGAAAGCATCTAAGTGGGAAGCCCACTCCAAGACAAGGTCTCCCTCCCTGTATGGTAACATACAGGGACTAAAGGTCACTTCGAGATTAGGAGTTTGATAGGCTGCAGGTGTAAGTTCCGTAAGGAATTCAGCCGAGCAGTACTAATCGACCGTGAGATTTGGATTCTAAGAATACCTGATAGGCTCCGTATTTATATAATACAGAAGTCAGACGCCAGAAATCAGATAACAGAATACTGATCCTTAAACCAAACCTATTACATGTATTCTAAAATCTGAATTCTGACATCTGTTATCTGACATCTGATAAATAATTCCGGTGGTCATAACGGAGGTGTAACACCTGTCCCCATTCCGAACACAGAAGTTAAGCCCTCCAGTGCCGATGATACTTCTTGTTTATCTTGCGGGAAAGTAGGTCGCTGCCGGAGTTTTTATTTTAAAGGGAGAAGTTCGTAGGATTTGATTACACAGATACTGCTGATTTCCGATTAACTCCACCAAGAATTTGCGCCCTTTGCGGTGCAAAATGCTTGGTAGGGTAGTGGGGAATACTCAGTGATAATCGGTGTAAATCTGTGGCAAATATGTTTAGTTTTTGTATGGTTTTGGTGGGGAATATGCAGATAAATGTTTTCTCTGTATTCTCTGTGGTTTGTTTTTAGGGGAGAGGGGTATGTTATTCGAGGATAATTAGTTTCTGTTCGAGACCAACCTTGGTTCCTTCTTCTATGAGAATCTCTTTTATTCTTCCATTCTTCGGACTGTTTATTTCATTCTGCATCTTCATTGCTTCAAGTATTAGAATTGGGTCTCCTTTTACAACCATTTCGTTTTCTTTTACCTTCAGTTTTGCAATAAGACCGGGCATTGGTGCAGTTATTACAGACACACTTTCTTTAGTTTCCCCACTGCCTAATGCTTCACCAAGCTTGATTTCATAGCAGTTGTGTCCAATCCATAAGAGAAAGTGAGCTTCCCCTTTTTGTTCACAAAATACTTCAAATGATTCTCCATCTACTAAGAGTGACCTGAAACCATAAAGAGTCTTTTTAGAGAGGTCTATTCTATGATTATTGTCATTTACTAATACGTTAATCCCATTCTTCCCATCCGTTACTTCCACCTCAAAAACTTTATTATTAACATGAAGTTTTTTCTTCATCTTAGTGCGTTTTCCCTTCCGATAATTTTCCAGAGATTTTCTCTCTTCGATGGTTCTTGACTGATAAGGGATTTTTTTGATACAATTTTTTCACATAATGCGGCAATTGCAGCAATCTTTTCCTCGTCTAAGTCCGTCTCTTTTATTTCAAAACTATCAAGGAAGTGAGTACTAAAGTCACCTTTAATAAACCTCTTGTCCTCCATGATACTTGAAAGTAATCGTAAAATTGTTTTTATACCCACAATCTTGTATTCATCAAGTGCCCTTTTCATCCTTGAGATTGCAACATTTCTATCTGTTCCCCAGACAACAAGCTTTGAAATAAGTGGGTCATAGAAAACGGGTATTTCAAAACCCTCGTAAATTCCACTGTCAAGGCGGATACCGGGCCCGGATGGCTCGATAAGATATTTAATCTTTCCAGGGGATGGGATAAAATTGTTATCAGGGTCCTCTGCATATATCCTTGCTTCGATTGCGTGTCCATTTTGATGCATTTCTTCCTGCTTATATGAAAGTTTATTTCCAGACGCAATCATTATCTGTTCTTTAACAAGGTCAACATTAGTAACAAGTTCTGTCACAGGATGTTCAACCTGTATCCGTGCATTAACCTCAAGAAAATAGAAATCCTTGTTTTTATCAAGTAAAAATTCAACAGTGCCGGCATTTGTGTATGCACAGACTTTGATTATCTTAATGGCTACTTCTCCCATTCTTCTCCTTAATCCTTCGTCAAGGGCACAGGAGGGGGATTCTTCAATAATCTTTTGATACCTTCTCTGAATTGAACATTCCCTTTCAAAAAGGTGAATAGCGTTTCCATAATTATCAGCAAGTACCTGAAACTCTACATGCCTTGGTTCTTCAATATATTTCTCAATATAGACTGTATCATCACCGAATGCAGATAGGGCTTCTCTTCTTCCGAGCTCAATTGCCTGTGCAAGCCCCTTTTTATTTCTTACAATCCTCATTCCCTTACCTCCTCCACCCATTGATGCTTTAACTATTACAGGAAAACCAATCTTCTCCGTTGCTTTATCAAAATCTTGTGGATTGTTTGCTTTAGCTGTCATTCCTGGAATAATGGGGGCACCTGCATCTCTAACAGTATTTCGCGCTGCGATCTTATCACCAACAAGTTTTAGTTCGTCAGGATTTGGGCCGATAAAAATGAAATTTTCAACCTGGCACTTTTCAGCAAAAAGGTGATTCTCAGCAAGAAAACCGTATCCGGGATGTATAGCCTGGCATTTTGCTTCTTTTGCAACAGAGATTAGTTTATCCATATTGAGGTAACTCTTTTGTGGATTGGACTCGCCGATATGGTATGCCTCATCAGCACTTCTTGTGTGAAGCGCATCCCTGTCTACATCGGAGTATACAGCAACTGATCGTATACCCATTTCCCTGCATGTTCGTATAATCCTTAGCGCAATCTCTCCACGATTTGCAATCAGAATCTTCTCAATCATTTTTTTGTTATTTGTAATTAGTCAATGATCATTAATCATTCAATAACTTCGTTTAGAACGTTATTATCGTTAATTTCGTTAACAGTGAGCGTCTTCTGCGTTCATGCGATTACTGCGTTTTCCCTGTGGTTTCTTTGCTCCATTTCGGTTTTCTCTTCTCAAGAAAGGCTTTCATCCCTTCCTGTGCTTCCTCGCTTTTTCTCAAATTTGCCAGGGTATCAGCTGTATATTCCCTTACTGTATCAAAAGACTGAAGCGGCACTTTTTCAAGAAGCTCTTTACAGACACGGAGTGCATTTGGGCTTCCTTTGATTAATTCATCCACAATTTCCTGAACTGCACCATCAAGTTTGCCCTCCTCAACAACCCTGTTTACAAGTCCTATCCTGAGCGCATCATCTGCATTCAATCTTCTCCCTGTAAGAAAATATTCCCGTATTCTCCCCTCGCCACATTTTCGAATCATAAATGGTGATATGTCTGAAGGAACAAGGCCTATTCTAACCTCACTGAAACTGAAGATTGCTCTGTTAGAAGCTACAACGATATCACACACTGATACAAATCCTGTGCCACCACCAATAGCAGGTCCGTTCACCCTCCCAACTGTAGGTTTGGGAACTGAATATATCAGATAGAAAAGCTCAGCCAGTCTCAAGGATTCACGATAATTCTCTTCAAAGCTTCCTGTCATCACATCTCTCATCCAGTTAAGATCTGCTCCTGCGCAGAAACACGTCCCTTCACCTGTAAGAACCACAACACGTACATTCCTATCAGATTTTATCAGCTCAAATACAGAGAAGAGTTCCTCAACCATCTTCCAGTTGAATGCATTCCGGACATCAGGTCTGTTAAATGTTACCGTAGCAACCTTATCTTTTATCTCCAATTTAATAGTCTCAAACATTATTACTCCTTATTTTATTCATAAAACAAGAAATTAGGAAATTCATACTGACAGATTCCTTTTTGATTTTTCTATTTTCCTATTTTCGCATTTTCATCTGTTAAGAATATTTTTCCATTTTTCTATTTATCCGATATTCTGATACTCTGATTATCTATTATTAATTACATTCTGAATATTCCAAATCTGTGCTCTGGGATGGGCATATTAAGTGATGTTTCAAGACAGAGGCCAAGTACTTTTCTCGTATCAATGTGGTCAATTATTCCATCGTCCCATAGCCGAGCTGTTGAATAGTATGCACTCGATTCTTCCTCGTACCTTTTCAGAATAGGCTCTTTGATGTTATCTATTTCCTGTTTTGATAATTTCTTCCCCTGTTTCTGTAGCTGTCTGACCTTTACAGTTGCAAGAACACCTGCTGCCTGTTCACCGCCCATAACACAGATTTTTGAGTTTGGCCACATCCATAAGAACCGCGGAAAGTATCCTCTACCGCACATTGCATAGTTACCAGCACCGTATGAGCCTCCCACAATAACCGTAAATTTGGGGACGTCGGCATTTGCAACCGCATGAACCATTTTCGCACCATCCTTTGCAATTCCTTTGTGCTCATACTGCTTTCCCACAATAAACCCTGTAATATTCTGGAGAAAAATTATTGGGATTTTTCTTATCGCACACAGCGAAATAAAATGTGCACCTTTTAGTGATGATTCACTAAAGAGCACACCGTTGTTTGAGATGATACCTACAAGGTATCCAAAAAGTCTTGCAAAACCACAAATGAGTGTTTGACCATACAACTCCTTGAACTCATGAAATCTGCTTCCGTCAAAAATTCTAGCGATAACCTCTCTGATGTCAAATTGTTTTCTCAGGTCTTGAGGTACTATTCCATATATCTCTTCAAGGTCATAGTACGGGTCCTCTGGCTCAATTCTATCAAGCGGATACTTTTTCCTTTTTGGAATATTTGCAACGATGTCCTGGGCAAGTTTAATAGCATGTTCATCATTTAATGCATAATAATCAGTTACACCGGAAATCCTTGAATGGACATCTGCACCTCCAAGGTCCTCGGCACTAACTTCCTCTCCAGTCGCTGCCTTGACAAGCGGAGGTCCACCGATAAAGATTGTTCCTTGTTGTTTTACGATAATTGCTTCATCGCTCATTGCGGGGACATAGGCTCCTCCAGCCGTACTTGAACCCATCACCACTGCAATCTGTAAAATATCCATAGCAGACATTCGAGCCTGGTTATAGAATATCCTTCCGAAATGTTCCTTATCAGGGAATGTCTCTGATTGAAAAGGAAGGAAGATACCACCTGAATCTACAAGATAGACACAAGGAAGGTGATTCTGCATTGCTATTTCCTGTGCTCGAATATGTTTCTTTATGGTGATTGGAAAATATGTTCCACCCTTCACTGTTGCGTCGTTTGCAACGATCATAACCTCTCTACCGCTTACCCTTCCGATGCCAGTTATTAGACCTGCACAGGGTGCTTCGTTGTTGTACATATCAATTGCAGCAAGCGAGCTTAACTCAAGAAATGGAGTATTTTTGTCGAGGAGAAGTTCAATTCTATCACGAACAAGTATCTTTCCTCTATCTGTATGTTTCTTTATTGCTCTTTCAGGACCGCCTTTTCTCACATCTTCGTATCGTTTCTTAAACTCCTCAAGTACTTCAAGATGATATTTTTTTCTTTCATTAAATTCTTTATTTTTGACATTTATCCGTGTCTCTATCCTCTTCATAGTACTCCTTTTTGTTTTTCTGGGACTATTTTTCTCCTCAAGATCATCGTAACATCCATTGTATAACCTATAAGGGGAATAAAGTCAAGTGAAAAATTTTTAATGACTGGGAATAGGAACAGAGATCGTGACCCACCCTTGCGGTTACCCTATGCCTCACCTGTTGCAAAAGTGGAATATAGTTATAGAAAAGGTGACTGCCCCTTTTTTTATTCTGGTTTCGGAAGTTCTCCTGTTTTGAAAGTGAATTTATACGGTTCTACGGGGTTTCCACTTTTGTCCCTGAAATTATCAAAGTCAGGCAGATTTATCCAGATGAGATATTCAGTATTCGGTTCTAATTTTACAGGCAAGATATTCTTTGTGTTATTTTCAATATAATATGCATCACCTGTTGAAGCGGGAAAACTTTTCCCTCCTTCATAGCACCATGACCAGCTTTTATCCATCATCGTTTCACTGAATGTTACTGATATCTCTGTCATTAATGGATTAACATTAGTTGATGCATTTTGAGGATTTGTGCTGATTACTTTTGGTGCCGCTGTATCCCTTTTACAACTTGATAACAACAACAATGGTAAAACTATTAGTAATAGAACTTTTTTTAGCATTTTTACCTCCTGTTTTACAGTTATGTAGTTTTTTATTCGAGAGACTCTAATGTATCTTTGCTAATCTTAAGTAGTTTCTTGCATTTATAAGCATCGTCAAAATCTCTAAACATTAGGGAATTACGATAGGTTTCAGATAGAGTTTTATAGACCTAAAGAGAATAATGTTCTTTAAATTCTAATAGCAATTTAAACACTTCATCTATTACCTCCTTTTCCTACAACTATTTCCCTTACCAGCCCATATTCGAACTATAAATACTCATTTTTTATTTACTATATTTTTTCTCGGTTGTCAATTTTTATTTAACATACACTTTTACTTTAATTTAATATAAAAATTGCATCTCTTTTTTTAGCCTGACTTCTTACACTTGACCTTTGATATTTGTAAATTATCCATGATAAAACCCCCACATAGAAATGTTTACTTTGGTGTTGGGTAAATCTTTGTAGAAAAAAGATTTCCCTTGACATTTTGCTATAAAAGAATTATATTTGATTAATGTTAGTATTAACTAATCTTTAAAACTTTGAAAGGAGTGTGATAAGATGGTTTTAGTATATCTTGTAATAGGATTCTTTGTTCTCATTCTTCTTGCCAGTGCCATAAAGATTCTTCAGGAATATGAGCGTGGTGTTGTTTTCAGACTTGGAAGACTTGTTGGTGTTAGAGGGCCAGGGCTTGTTATCATAGTTCCCTTAATTGATAGACTTCTTCGTGTTAGTCTCAGGGTAGTCACCCTTGATGTACCGTCACAGGATGTGATAACAAAGGATAATGTCTCCATAAAAGTAAATGCAGTTGTTTACTTCAGGGTAATAAATGCAGATAAGGCAATCATTGAGATAGAGGATTTTCTATATGCAACTTCCCAGATTGCACAGACAACCCTTAGAAGTGTACTCGGTGAGATAGAACTCGATGATCTTCTTACCAAGAGGGAAAAGATTAATCAGAGACTTCAGCAGATAATAGATAAGGCAACAGACCCCTGGGGTATTAAGGTTTCCACTGTTGAAGTCAAACACATAGACCTTCCTACTGAGATGCAGCGTGCAATAGCCAGGCAGGCAGAGGCAGAGAGAGATAGAAGGGCAAAAGTTATACATGCAGAGGGTGAACTTCAGGCATCAGAGAAACTCTCTGCAGCTGCAAAAACTCTTTCAAGAGAACCGATCTCAGTGACATTAAGATACCTTCAGACTCTCTCAGATATTGCTACTGAGAATAATTCAACAACACTCTTTCCTATACCAATAGATCTTTTCAAGCCAATAATAGAGGCATTTGAAAAGAAAAAGTAAAAACTAAGTAGCCGAGCAGTTGATTAATTTGACCTGAAAGAAAATAGTTTGTGAAAAATTAAGAAAGAATATAACGGATATCAATAACATCTGGTAAAGTTTATATTAAAGTCTAATCCATTATACCAGGGGGAGATATGGAGATTATTTATTATGGACATGCAGCATTTCTTCTCAAAGGTTCAAAGATAGTTTTTATTGACCCGTATCTCACAGACAACCCATCTTCCACAATATCACCACAAGATATACATGAATGTGATGTAGTAATTGTAACACATGACCATGGTGACCATCTTGGAGATGCTTTTGACATCTGTAAGAAGACGGGTGCTATCTTTGTCTCCCAGCATGAACTTGCTTGCTTAGCACAGGCAAAGGGATTAAAAGCGGAAGGGATGAATATTGGTGGAACAATTCCGGTTAATGGAATAGATATTCATATGACCCATGCTCTGCATACAACAGAGATAGGTCATCCAACAGGTGTTATTGTAACAATGGATGACCACTCAATCTATCACGCAGGGGATACAGGTTTATTTTCTGATATGAAACTGATAAGTGAAATGTATCACCCTGAGGTGTCTTTGCTTCCAATAGGGGATAGGTATACTATGGGTATAACCGAGGCAGTAAAAGCAGTAGAATTTCTTAATCCAACATATGTTATACCAATGCATTATGGAACATTCCCTCTTATAGAGACAAACCCTGAAGAGTTAAAAAAGAGAGTAGGGGAGATGGCAAAGGTAGTTATTCTCAAACCTGGAGAAAAGTTTGAACTGTAACAACCAATTCTTTAAGATAGTTTTATTAGTTTCTCTTTTTGTTCTCTTCACCTCGCCGCATCTCTTTTCAGAAGAAAATATTCAGTTCAAGAGTGATTATGCCATTTTTGTAATAGACCCCCAAAGACCTGATATTTATATTACGCTTTTCATACCATATAATCAGTTAAATTTCGTAATTGTCGATACACTTTTTAAAGCAGAGGTTTACATTTCTGCAATACTTTACAGCGGGGGCAAACAAAAAGGTGGCGATATCTGGAGAAGGAAGGTTTTATTAAAAGATATTGAACAGACATACTCAAATAAGAAAGGTGTTGTGTGGACCTTTAATTTAGGATTTTACCCTGGTACGTTTGATCTTCATATCAAAGTAAAAGATATTTACTCAGCGAGAGAGGGAAAGAAGATAGAGAAAATTGAGGTAGCAGATGTAAAAAAAGGACCTCTGTGGGTAAGTCAACCTGCGTTTTTCCAGAGGAAGGAAGGGGAGAAAAAGGAATGGTTGATCTCAGGAGATTTGAATGTGGAGCTTGATTCTGTTTATTCTCTTGTCGAAGTAGTTTCAGATACTGCAAGTAATGATAGTTTTCTAATCAGATATAAAGCAATTGATGAAAAGGGAGATAGTGTCTTGAAAATTAATAAATATATTGAAATGGATTCTGTTATTAAAAATGAAATTTTTATGTTTCCAATTAAAGAATTCAAGGAAGGAGATTATTCCATTCTTGTTGAAGTTATTAAAGAGGGTAAAACCATTGCTCATAACAATAAAACAATAACCATAGCGTTCCCATTTTTTCTTTCAAAGAGTTATTCTATTAGGGTTGAACAGATGTCATACATAACGAGCAATAAAGAGATGAAAAAATTGAAAGAATCGCAACCCGAAGAACGTGAGAAGGTTTGGAACGAATTTTGGTCAAAGAAAGACCCGATTCCTGAGACACCTGAGAATGAGACATCCGAAGAGTATTTCAAACGGGTCGATTATGCTAATGAATACTTTTCAACCTTTCAGTTAGGATGGAGAACCGATAGAGGAAGGATATACATAATTTATGGAGAACCGGATGAAATTGAGTATCATCCGTTTGACCTGGAATCACCACCGTATCAGATCTGGTATTACTATAATTTGGGAAAAAGATTTATCTTTGCTGATTTCAGTATGACGGGTGATTACAACCTGATAAGAGAAAGATGAAAATAAGCTTCAAGGTAATTTTTACTTTGTTAATTATTGTTACAACACTCTCTGGTGAAGCAACATTTACATTTGATATAACAAGATTTTTTTGGAGTGATCAGATAACTGAAGTTGAGGTTCACTATGCAATTCCTTATAATTTGCTTTCATACAGAAATGAGGAGGGTAAATTAGAAGCTCCGTTCAAGGTAGATGTAAAATTTGAAAATCTTGATACAGGTGAATCACTTCATGATACCGTTAAACTGGTGAGCGTTATTCCAAGTTACAAAGAAGCAGAAGAGAGAAACCTATTAGCCCTTGAACAGTTTAAAGTATATTTTAAGCCAAGCAGATACAGAATAACAATGAATGTGGTGGATATAAATACAGGAAAAAAAATTACAAGAAGTGAACTTTTTTATATAGATTCGTTAAAAGAGAACCTTACGTTAAGCGATATAGAGCTGGCTACATCGATAGAAATGGATACGACTACCGGAAAATTTACCAAAAATGGTCTTAAGGTAATTCCTAACCCATCAGGTATTTATGGTAAGGGGAGAGATAAGTTATATTTTTATGTTGAGGTTTACAATCTTAAGGATAATTCTATCCCCTATGAAATGAATTACATAGTACTTGACGAAGAAGGAAATATAGTTTATAACATTGGACCAAAGAAAAATAATAAGAGGGATAATATTACTATAGATATTGATGTTGGAGCATTGAACCTTGTTGCATTCAAGTCGGGTTTTTATACTCTAAAGATTAAAGTAAGGGATGGTGATATTTCTGCAACTGGTGAGAGGAATTTTCAGGTTCAAAAGGATGTTGTAAGTAAGAGGGAAAAACTTGCCTTTTTTACGAAGGAAGAAGAAAATTATTATGATAAGATAGAATATATTGCATCTAATAAAGAAATCTCTTTATACAAAACCCTTTCAGATTCAGGAAAACTTGAATTTTTGAAACGGTTCTGGATTAAACGGGACACGAATCCAGCAACCCCTGAAAATGAAGGCTTAATTGAATTTATTAATAGGCTAAAGTATGTGGAAGATAAATTTTCTACCGTGTTTAAACAAGGCTATTATACAGATAGGGGTAGAATCCATATAAAATATGGCCAGCCAGATGTAGTAGAAACGTATCAATTTGAAATCGATTATAAACCTTATGAGATTTGGGAGTACTATTCATACGGCGGATATAGATTCGTATTTTCTGATTTGGGTGGGGATGGTGAGTTTTGGCTTGTCTATTCAAGTACGCCAAGAGAGTCTTCGCTTCCAAACTGGAAGAAATATGTGCCATATGATACAGGGGGAATGTAAGGTGAATAGAAGGAAATCAGGTAATTCCCTTTCAATTTACCATTCCATTTAGTAACGAATACATAAACCACAGATGGCGTTGAGTCCAAGTCTCCGCTACTGCATTCCACCCTTCCAAAAGAGTTATTCTCTATCTTGAAAGAGAGATACGTTTGGCAGAGTGTCAGAGATAGCGAAGAGAGAATTATATTTACTATTAACCCTCTGTGTACTCAAATCTTTTCTCAGTGATATCCCGTTAGATATGAAATTATTGAATGTAGTGATTTTGGTGTTTTCTTTTTTTCTTGACAATTATTAAATATTTTGTTATTTTATAGTTTAGAATAGTTTAATATTTTAACAAAACTGAAAAATGGATAAAGATATAGAAAAAGAAGATATATCGGATGAAAAAAGATTACTTGTTTTTCTCCTTGAATCAAAGAATTTTGGAATTGAGTTAACGAAGATAAAGGAGATAACAGATTTGCTTCCTACTGCAAGATTACCAGGTGCACGTAATTTTGTTAAAGGACTTGGAAATCTAAGAGGAGAAATTCTCCCGATTGTAAGCCTTAGAGAGAGATTAAACATAGGTGGAGCAGAAAAAGGTAAACAGGTCATTATAATTATTGGAAAAAAGATAAATTACGGATTACTTGTTGATAGAATAGTGGGAATCTTTGAGGTAAAAACTGACGTTTCAAAATCTATAAGTTCGATTTTTTCAACTGATACGGAGATATCTTTTATGAAAGGTGTCAGTAAAGTTGACGAAAAAGATGTTATACTATTAGATTGTGAGAAACTAATTGAAATAAATGAATAGGAGGAGGTTTCAATGGCAGTTCATATATTGATAGTTGACGATGCCATCTTTATGAGGAAAATGATAGGTGATATACTTAGAAAAGAAGGTTATGAGATTTGTGGCGAAGCAGAGAATGGAATAGAGGCAATAAACAAATATAAGGAACTGCAACCCGACCTCGTTACAATGGATATTATTATGCCAGATATGAGTGGAATAGATGCTGTAGAGGAAATTGTAAATTATGATTCAAATGCAAAGATTCTGATGGTTAGTGCTATGGGACAACAATCCCTTGTTGTAGAAGCAATTCAGAAGGGCGCAAAGGACTATATTATAAAACCATTTCAGCCATCGAGGGTGCTTGAAGCAGTTGAAAGGGTATTGAAGACAAAACAATGAAAGAGGTAGATCTTTCAAAATATAAGGAAATTTTTAGAAGCGAAACAAAGGAGTATCTAACTCAACTGAACCAATATATAATTGGACTTGAGAAAGAGCCCAAAAAGAGTAATATAATAGATGCAATCTTTCGTAATTATCATACAATTAAAGGGATGGCCGGAACGATGGGGTACAAACTTATTGAGAGTCTTGCACATTCCTTGGAAGATTTGCTCACCCTCGTTAGAAATGGAAGTTTGTCTGTTAATTCAGAAACTATAGATCTTATGCTTGAAGGAACTGATAAGATTGAACAGTTGATAGAGAATCCTACAAAGGAAGATAGAGAGATTCAATCGTTGATAGAGAGAATCTCAGGTATAGGTAAAGGTAAGAAGTCAGTTAAAGAAGCAAAACCTCCCGAAACAATTACTAAAAAGGTTGTTTGTGAATTGATACTGGAAAAGAATACATCTTCTAAAGGAGCAAGGGCTGCAGTTTTAATTTCAAACATGGGAGAAATGGCAGAAATCATTGATTATTCTCCAGATAGATCTTCCATAGAGAAAGGGAATTTTGAAGATGTATTTTCTATTACAATTATTCCAAAAGTTACGATGGATAAAATCAAAGAATCACTTTTGAGGTATCCTGACGTTAAAGCTGTAAATTTTACGGATGTAGTTAAGATGTCAGCAATAACATCAGGAATCAGCAAAAAGAGTGATATTCGCGTCGAAATAAAAAAACTCGATAATCTACAAAACCTCTTATCAGAATTGGCGATTGCAAAAGATAGTCTTAAGGGATTTGTGAAATCAGCCGAAATTGAAAGTATTTTTAGTGAAACTGATAGAATAGCTAATATAATTTCTGCCTTACAGGATGAAGTTGTCAAGATTCGTATGGTTCCTATCTGGCAGGTGTTTGAGAGATTTCCAAGGTTTGTTAGGGATAGAACAAAAGAGCTGGGAAAAGAGGTCAATTTTGAGATAAGAGGCAAAGATATAGAGCTTGATAGATCTATGCTGGAAAATCTTGCAGAACCGCTGCTTCATTTACTCCGAAATTCTATATATCATGGGATAGAGAGACCTGAGGAGAGAAAGAAATGTGGTAAATCACAGAAAGGTCAGCTTGTGCTTGAAGCAACGAGACAGAGAGGAATAGTTCTAATTAAGGTTTATGACGATGGAAGGGGGATGGACACTCAAAAAATCCTTAGGAGAGCGATTGAGATGAATCTCGTAGCATCTGAGAAGGCGAGTAATTTGACAGAAAGGGAAATACTTAATTTCATTTTTATTAGCGGATTTTCTACCTCTAACATTGTTAACGAAGTTTCAGGCAGAGGGGTTGGATTGGATGTAGTGAAAACAAGTTTAAGAACACTCGGTGGAACATTTGATTTTAAGACAGAGAGGAATAAGGGGACAACATTTATTCTTAAGGTTCCTTTAACAATGGCAATTATTAAGGCATTTCTTGTCAATATTGGAAAGGAAACATATGCAATCCCTCTTACTTTTGTTGATGAGACTATCGAACTTAACCAGAAATTCATTAAGTTCATCCATTCAAGAGAAATCTTTATTCTAAGAGATGAGGTTATACCCATTAAAAGACTCCGTAAGATTTTTGGATCTCAAAATGGAGATAAAAAGGAGGTATATCCTGTTGTGATAGTTAACGCTGAATCAAAAAAGGTAGCTCTCATTACAAGTGAGTTTCTTGAACATACAGATATTGTTGTAAAGACTCTTCCAAGAATCCATACAGATATTAAAGAATTTGCTGGCGTTACATTACTCAGTGATGGAAAGCCTGCTCTAATAATAGATGTGCCAAATATAGTTTAGTGTTGGGGAGAGGAAGATTAAATGAATTTAAAAAATTTAAGTGAAAGGCAATTAGACAGTATTAAGGAGATTGCGAATATTGGTAGTGGTCACGCTGCTACAGCACTTTCTCAGTTAACAAAAAAGAAGGTGATGGTAAAAGTTCCAGAAGTAAAGATTCTTAAAGTTGAAGAACTACCATCGCTTTTTCCAGAGCCAGAAGAGATTGTTGTCGGGATACTGATAAATTTCCTTGGAGATATAACAGGCAGAATTCTTCTTATTTTTCCTAAGGATGAGACATCCTTAATAACGGATACCCTCCTTTCCGATGATGTTAAAAGCCAGGGAGTTTTCAATGAATACGTACAATCTTACTTCAAGGAGATTGCAAATATTGTGATAGGTGCTTATGTAACAGCACTTGCAAACTTCCTGGGTTTCCTTATCCTCCCTTCTGTTCCTGCCCTTGCTGTTGATAATGCACTTGCAGTTTTGTCATCTGCACATCTTGATTTTAGTGAGGATAAAGACTATATTTTCTGTGTGGAAACCCTGTTTTTTTTCGAAGGCGGAACTACCAAACTTCACGGATACCTTTTGCTCTTACCTGATCCCGGCTCGCTTGAGGTAATTCTTAAGGCGTTTAACCTACTGTAAAATGAAAGAAAAGGTACATATTTCAGAAAGGGAAAAAGAAATTCTATTAGATTTTGCGCACAAGATTGATCCTGCTGATGCTGGTGCACACAATAATCTTGCAGTTGTTTATTTTAATAAAGGTTTGTACAAAGAGGCTATAAAGGAGTTAAAAAAGGCACTTGAAATTGATACCAAATTTGTTCTTGCAAGGAATAACCTTGATATTATTGAAAGAAGGACCGGGGTTTTTGATGAAACAATCACAAAATGTCAACAAACCCTTAAAAATAACCCTGATGATTTTGATACACGATTTAAGCTTGCTCTTGCCTACAAAAATACAGGCAAATATCTCAATTCTATTCCAGAGTTTAAGAAAATAATTGAGAAAAGACCAGGAAATATTGATGCACATTTTCAGCTCGGTATAGTCTTTAGAACTCTCGGACTTTACGATGAAGCTCTTGATGAACTAAACACTGTCCTTAAAATAGAGGGTGCTGATGCATCTCCCCTTATACATGTAAATCTTGGAGAAGTTTTTTACAATAAGGGATTACTTGATAAGTCTATTACCGAGTTCAAAATAGCAATAAAAAAGGATAATAATCTTGCAGAAGCCCATTTTCTTCTCGGCTTTGTTTATGGGGAAAAGGGCTTGTTCACTCAAGCCGTTGAAGAGACAAAGATAGCAATTAAACTAAATCCAAAGTTTGCAAGAACTCATCCGAATCTTGGTATTTCACCACCTGAGAAAATTGATATTATTAGAGTTAGAGAAGAAAAACAAGAAACCCTCGGTGTTCAACCCGATAGTTATCTTACCCATTTTAACCTCGGAATGGCATACAGAAATAAAAGTTTCTTTGATGATGCACTCAAGGAGTTTAAAAAAGCGGATGAGATTCAACCGGAGCAGGCTATAATTCATCAACAGATTGCTGAAGTCTATCTCCTTAAAGGAGAGAACGAGAAAGCTATAGAGGAGTATAAAAGGGTTCTTAAAATTGAACCAAATTCTCCGAAGGCGTGCAATGATCTCGGTGTAGCCTACCATAAATTAGGAAAACTACAGGAGGCTATCGATCGTTATAATAAGGCTATTGAAATTGATCGTAATTACGTTATGGCATACAATAACATCGCAGTTGCTTACTTCCATATTGGTGAAAAAGAAAAGGGTATTGAGAGCCTTAAAAGTGCTATTGCCCTCAATGAGATGTATCCAGATGCTTTTCTTAATCTTGGAATGATATATTTTCAGGAAGGAAGAAACGAAGAGGCAATGAGGGTTTTCAAAAAAATCTTTTCTATCAAAGAAAATTACCCTGTTGTCCATAATAATGTAGGAATTGTCTATCTTAGTCAGAAAAAATACGAGGAAGCAATTAGGGTTTTCAAAAAGGCGATTCAGCTTGACAAAAACTATGCGGAAGCTCATTACAATTTAAGTTTCACACTTTCACAGCTTGGTAGATATGATGAAGCACTTGAAGAAACTAAGAAGGCTCTCGAGATAGAACCATATTACACAAGCAATCGTTTTAAGCTTGGTGTAGACCTCTATGCTGATAATCTTGATCTTCTTGTCTCTAAAGACCTTTCTAAAGAGCTTGCATCATCGGAAGAGAATCTTTTTCTTATTGATATAGAGAAGGATGTGGAATTTTTCAATATATTTGACGTTGAGACAGAGGAAGAGAAGGTAATTATTTCAGAGAAAAACTATCTTGAACTTGCAAAAGAGAGTATTGATCGAGGAGACCGCAAAGAAGCAGAAAATTATCTAAGAGAACATCTTAGAAATAATGACAAGGATTTCCAAGCATTGAGACTTCTCGGTGTCCTATATTATAATGGTGGACTCTGGGAAAAGGCTGTTTCGGTTTTTCAGAAAGCAAATGCGGTATCTCCAAATAATATTGAAATGTTATACGGGATAGCAAAATGTTATCGCGCAATGTCAAGGGTCGAAGAAGCGGAAAAACTTGTAAATGAGCTTCTTTCCCAAAGCCCTGAAAACTTTGAACTTCTTCTCTTTCTAAGTGAGCTTTATATCGAAGAAAGTAGATTCATGGATGCAGAAAACATACTTAATGAGTGTTATAAAAAAGAGCCAAAAGAATTAAAGGTCTTGATAAATTTTGCCAAACTTTGTGAGAAGGAAGGAAGAATAAAAGAAGCAATGTCATACCTTAATGATGCGAAAAAACTCTCGCCAGATTCACCTTCAATCCATTTTAACCTTGGCAAACTACTTTTAAATAGTAGCCATTACGAAGAAGCACTGGATGAATACAACAAAGTTATTGAAATGGATGAGAACAATACCTCTGTTTACCGTTATCTTGGAATTTGTTATAAAGCATTATCAAAACCAGATCTTGCAATTTCTTCCTTCAAGATGGCAGTTGATGCCGATCCATTAAATAGTGAAGTATTCACAGAGATGGCAGAGATATATATAAACAATGAAGAATATATCAATGCAAGGGAAGCTCTTGAAAAGGCATTGAAGATCGAAAAAAATAACTCGAAAGCGATATATCTTAATGGTATCCTTGCAGCAAAGGAGGGTAACATTCTGGAGGCTATAAGGAAATGGGAAGAGGTTATAACTATTGACCCGAAAGGACACCTTGTAGAAGATGCAAAAAAAAGTATATATATTGCCCAAAATTGGGTAAAGATTCTTGAAAAGAGATAAGATAGGAGGTAAATTTGCCTTTTGAAGGAACTATAGAAGAATTAAGTCTTTTTGATCTTTTTCAGCTTCTTTCCCTTAGCCTGAAGACAGGGACACTGAGTTTGAAAACTGATGAAGGGGGGATAAAGATTTTCTTTAAGGGGGGTCGAATAATTTCTATAAGAAAAGGAGATTTTATAAGAGAAAAAAAAGATGCTGAGGAGTTAATATTTTCCATCATTGGTGCTAATAAAGGACATTTCTCTTTCAGTAACAGCCAAGTCCCAGACGGACTAAAAGAAGATTTTACGTTAAGGATTGATAATCTTATTCTTGAAGCTTCAAGAAGGATTGATGAATTAGCGAAGATCAAACAGAACCTTCCTTCAAAAGAGACTGTGCTTATGCTTTCACCAAAAGCATCTGATGCTAACAGCCTTGATTTAACTACCAAGGATTGGGAGATTATCTCTTATATTGATGGAGTTCGAAATATTGGAGATATGATAGAGATAATAGGAAATGAATATGATACAAAAAAACACTTATATGGGTTGATGAAGGCTGGGTTACTTACAACAGTTGAAGAGGGTTATGAACAAGAAAAGGAAGAAATTTCAAAAGGTCCAAAGAAGATTCTTTTAGATACTGCACACGAGTTTTATTTAAATGGTGATTTTAAGGCTTCAAGCTCAATTTTTAAAAAGGTTATCTCATTATATCCAGAAGAGAAACAAGCATTGTATAATCTTGCTCTCATAATGATAAGAACTGGCGATTTTGCCAAAGCAAAAGAAATCACAGGCAAACTTCTTCTTGATCCCGGAGAGCTTTCTCAGGAAAATGTTGGAGAGCTTGATAGTATCATAAACTCAATTTCAAAGTTTCTTGAATAATGGAAGAGAAGAAAAAAGAAAAATTAGAAAAAGCACCAAATTCCTTAATATTCGTTTCACTTGCCTCGATGTATCTTGATAATGGAATGGTAAATGAAGCTATTGATTTATGCAAGTCTGGTCTTGAGATAGAACCTCAGAATGAAGAAGCACATCTTGTCTTTGCAAAAGCAGAAATAGAAAAAGGTAATAAAGAAGATGCAAAGAAAAGACTGAAAGGAATCCTTGAGAGAAACCCTGAAAACACAGCAGCAAAAGAATTGTTAGAACAGATAGAAACAATAGTTTATAAAGAGCAAAAAGAGGAGGAGAAGGAGAAAGAAGAGAAGAAAGAGGAAGGAGAAAAAGGAGGAGAGAAAGAGAGGGAAGAAAAACTGACTCCTGAGTTAGTATCTTCCATTGTAGTTGAAGTAGAGAAAGAAGAGGTTATATCCGAAGAGAAGGAAGAAGAAAAATTGAGTGAACAAGATGAATCAGAAAAATTATTAGTTGAGAAAATTTACAAAATTAATCAGATAGAAGGTGTTATTAATTGTTTTTTTAGATTAAAGAATGGTAGGTTTATTAAAACCCCACAGTTAGTGGTGAATATTAATGATTTGCTGCCTTTACTTGATGCATTACTTGATTCTATTAAATCCGCAGCAAAGCAGTTGGATATGGGGAAATTGAAGTTAATCTTCATAGAGATAGAAAAGGGTGTTTTTTATATATTTGAGGAGGAAGACTATGATTGCTTTTTGCTCTCTCACAATTCGGACAATTTTGGTCTTGTTAAAGCAATCCTTCCTAAGTTATTAGCTAATACCTCTCATGGAGATGAATAAGGATTAAGGTATGATTGCAAACAAGAAAGTTGAAGAAGCACTTGATGAAATCTTAGAGATTGATAATGTAATTTCCATTACCATTTCCAGTTATGAGGGATTAGTTATTTTTGAAAAGGGTATGGAGACCGTAAACAAAAAGAAATTAGTCGTAGAGATAGCAAAGATCGCAAAGAGTATTCAAGTCCATCTTCCACACCAGATAAAAGAGGGTATTATATTATGTATATATTATGAGAAGTACGAACTATTGATAGGTTTTTTTGAAAACTTTATAATTTCTTCTCTATGTGAACGGAATGTAAATATGGGTTTTCTAAAGATTAAAATGAAAAAAATAATTTCTCAAATAAAGATTTCTCTATAGGTACTCCAACTAATTTGTAAGGTTGCAGAGTATGGTGGGGAGATTGGGAGTGTCGGAGAAACGGAGAGCAGATAAGGAAAGTGTATGTTGGAGAGAGCAATGCCATTGGTAGAAAGAATAATTCTCTCAGAAGAAATATCTGATAAACTCAATGATTACCTGAAAGATTTTATCAAACTATCATTAACGAAAGCGGCTTTTCTTATTACAAAAGGAGGTCAGTTGTTGAATCAGAGAGGTATCTCAAAAAAGAGTGGAAAGTTATTTTCAATTGTCTCTTTGATTTCAGGAATTTTCAGTTCTACGCAGAAACTCGCAATGCTCATTGGAGATACAGGATTTAAAAATTTCTTTCAGGGAGGTAAAAAATATTGTGTATATTATTCTTTACTTTTCGAGCCATTTGTTTTTGTCACAATTTTTGATGAGTATGCACTTCTTGGTGATGTCCAGTTAAGAGTTGAGGAACTCAAAGAGAACATTAAAAAAATGCTCGTAATGACTGTTAAGGGAGAGACAGAAAGCACATTTTTTACGTTAACATCACGTACGTCAGAGGAGGCATTTACTGACCTTTTTGATTTCAATATCTAACTCAAAACTATGGATGGATACAGTAGATAGTCAGATATCAGAAAACAGATGACAGAAATTAGATGAAAGAGGTCAGACAGTGCAATAGATAAGCGAGATTGCTTCGATAGTGAAAATGAAAAAATACTCGCAATGACAATTCAAAAGAACAATCGATAACCGAAGACAGAAGACAGAAAATAAGAATTAACCATTTTAATCTGACTTCTGTCTTCTTAATTATAAGATGAGAAAATTAAAGAGGTTTGACCCAAAATATATTTCTTGGATTTCAATAATTCTTGCACTACTGATGATTACTACATCATTTCTGGTTATTAAGAGAATTGAGTCGAGCATGCTTCAAATTCTCGAGAAAGAAGGATATGCACTCTTAGAAAGTTTAATAACAAGTAGCGAGAATAGTATTAAGGCAACAGATGTTGCTGAGCAAATGCTAGAGGATAGACTGCTTGGTAATGCAAAGGTGATTGACCAGATAGAAAAATTGCATAGAGAAAAACTACTTACAATCGCAAATGAGACTCATCTTAAAAGAATAGATATCTTTGATGGTAAAGGCACTCTTTTAATGACGAGTTCACTTTACAGTCAAAAAGAAATTTCACCACCTTCTGCTCTTCAGTTTATCTTTTCCGAAAGAAGTAAAATAATGAGTTTTAAAACGGAAGATGGTGATTTTGCAATTGCAATAAAAAGACTTAATTCTTATGATGTTATAGTGTGCTACGCTGATGCTAAGTATATTTATAATTTAAAACAATCAATAGGTATTGGAAATCTTATCCAAAAAGTTAGTAAGGAACCTGGAATTGAATATGTTCTTCTGCAAAACGAGGATGGTATTGTGTTTGCGACTAAAAATATAGAGAAGATGAAAAAAATCTCGAAGGATACGTTTTTGAAAAATGCCCTTATTTCCAACATTAAGGCGAGCAGGGAGTTTGATTTCGAAGGTAGGAATGTACTTGAAGTTGTTAAACCCTTTTTCATTGAAAATAACCCATACGGAATTTTTAGACTCGGACTCTCACTTGAAGACTACAATTCTGTCTTACAGGGAACGAAGAGGCACATTGTTATTCTTTTATTACTTCTTTTCTTTATTGGTTTTGTCATAATTGGTTTCATCGTTACCAGTCAGAACTATAGACTCCTTAACGAATCATTCAGACAGATGGAGAGCTTCACAAAAAAGGTTATGGATGGTATAAATAGTGCGATTGTTTCAATAGATAAAGATTTAATCATTACATACATGAACAAAAGTACTAGTAGTATGTTTTCCTTTACAGAGGAGAGCTTGCTTGGAAAAAATTATAAGCTTTTTTTCGCATCTGATGAACTCCTGCTTGAAAAGACTCTATCTATAAAGAGAAACATTGATGAAGTCGAAAAGGAGTATACACTTCCTTCCGGAAAGAGATTATTCCTTGGGATCACAACTTCTCTCTTGACCGCTGAGGGAGGTAGTATTATTGGTGCAACTGGACTTGTAAGAGACCTTACACTAATTAAAAAGTTGAAAAAGGACCTTGAGGAGAGGGAGAAGTTAAAGACAATCGGTGATCTTGCTTCTGGTGTTGCGCATGAGATAAGAAATCCCCTGAATGCGCTTAGGCTCTCTATTGGAAAATTAAAGAGAGATGAAAAAAAGGGTACAAGTAAAATTTTACAGATAATTACCGAAGAGATAAGTCGTATCGAGAAAACAGTTGAAGATTTCTTGAATTTTACAAAGCCTTTTAGATTGCAACTTAGCAAGGTAAACTTAAACCATATTCTCGGAGAGATAATCTCTCTTATGGAAGAGAAAGCATTGAGTAAGGGTATTGTAGTAAAGAAGGAATTTGAGGTTATTCCTGTAGTTAACGGTGATGAAACAGCGTTGAGAAGGGTGTTTATGAACATTATAGGAAACAGTGTTGACGCGACCGGTAATGAAGGTGAAATCATAGTAAAAACAACTTCTGATACTAATCATGTAGAGATTAGTGTAAAGGATACAGGGATCGGGATTTCAAAAGAGGATATAACAAGGATTTTTGATCCTTACTTCTCAAAGAAAAGAGGCGGAACGGGACTCGGTATGAGTATTGTAAAAAGGATAATAGAGGGTCATAAAGGTAAAATTAGTATTTCAAGTGAGGTCGGAAAGGAAACCATAGTTATAATTAGACTGCCAGTAAGAGAAGAAGAGAAATAAGAGATAAAGAATGGGAAAATGTTTTTAACGGACAAAATGGGAAAATAGAAATTACGAAAATCAGAACAAACTATAAAAGAAACAATTTCCTATTTTCGTAATTTCGAACTCTTGTCTTAATTTTTTACGTTAGGTTTTTGGGATGATTAAAATACTGATTGTTGAAGATGAAAAGAATCAAAGAGAACTACTATCCTCATCCCTGAAGGATGATTATGATACGATTACTGCTGCATCTGGGAAAGAAGCATTTGAGATCTTTGAAGATGACAGAACCATTGGGATAATTATCTCTGATTTCAAGATGGATGATATGGATGGTATTGAACTCTTGAAGAGGGTTAAAAGGCATGCCCCCGATGTTATCTTTATCCTTATAACTGCTTACGCTTCTGTCTCATCGGCTGTTACAGCATTGAAACTTGGTGCATATGATTATATTACAAAACCAATTGTGATTGAAAAATTAAAGACGATACTTAAACGGGCGGTAGAAAGCCATTTTCTTCTCATTGAAAACCGTGAACTCAAAGAAAAACTTAAAATGCACTATTTCTTTGAAAAAATAATTACAAAAAGTCCGAGGATGAAGGAAATACTGAGTGTCGTTTCAAGGATCTCTCATTCAAAGACAACGGTGCTGATTACAGGTGAAAGCGGAACGGGGAAGGAGTTGATTGCACGGGCGGTTCATAATGCAAGCGATAGAAATGATAGACAATTTATTCCCATAAACTGCTCTGCTATACCGGAAACTCTTTTAGAATCAGAACTCTTTGGTTATGAAAAAGGTGCATTCACTGGTGCTGTAAAAACTAAAAAGGGAAAACTTGAGATTGCAGATAGGGGAACCGCTTTTTTTGATGAAGTAGGAGATGTTCCCCTTACTATTCAGGTAAAACTTCTCAGGTTTCTTCAATTTGGTGAGATAGTTCCTCTTGGCAGGGAGACGTCCTTACATGTTGATGTAAGAATTATATGTGCAACAAATAAGGACTTAAGGAAAAAGATAGAAGAAGGGATTTTCCGGGAAGATCTCTTTTACCGACTCAATGTTGTTGAAATTCATATACCACCTTTACGGGAAAGAAAAGAGGATATAACACCGTTGGTAAACCATTTTATTAAGAAATATTCGAAAGTTAGTGGAAAAAGTATTGAAGGAATCTCAAATGAGGCTATGAGGTATCTTTTCTCTTATAACTGGCCTGGAAATGTAAGAGAACTTGAAAGTCTAATTGAAAGAGCAATTGTGATGTCGAGAGATACTATCATAGATGTTGATGACCTCCCCATTTCTCTAAAGGGGATAGAAGAGAAAGAGGGTGACTTAGCTCTTAAAATGGTGGAAAAAAAACATATTGAAAGGGTGCTTGGCTTACAGGGGGGGAACATATCAAAGGCTGCGGAAATTCTTGGTATTCACCGTAACACCTTGATGTCGAAACTAAAGGAATACAATATAAACAGAAATGACTAAGCCCGAAGCCTTTAAAATCCCCCTAAACCCCGTTATATGGAGAAACTTATCTAACGGGGATAGGGGGATTTATATGTTAAAAGAAAATTTTCGAAATATTTTTTAAAGTACCTAGGAAATACTGAGGAGTCATTGTGGAAGAGAAAAATGAGATTATTGGTGTTTGTGGTCTTATCTGCACGGGTTGTGATATTCTCGAAGCGTCAACCAATCCTGAAATAGCACAAAAAATAGCAGACTGGTTTAAGAAAGAAAAAAATACAGACGTAAAACTTGAGGATATCTGCTGTTTGGGCTGTAAAGGTGACAGAACAAAACACTGGTCAGCAGACTGTTGGATACTACAATGTTGTGTAGATAAAAAAGGATTGGAATTTTGCTCAGAATGTGAGGAGTTTCCATGTGATAAACTTGTCGAATGGGCTAAAGGAAGTGAAAGATATGAGGAGGCATTAAACCGACTTAAAGAGATGAAAAAATAGATCTCATAGTAGAAAAACAGGTGAGGCCCGCCTACGCCTTGGCTTCTGCGGGTTGTTGTCCGCCGAAGTCCAAACGAAGGAGGACTTCCAGCCTCACAACCGGCTGGGGTAAGGCAAGATGCCTTACCTGTTGTGTGTAGACATGATTCATCTTTTGGATATAAAATATAATCTACCTTATTTTACGTGGCACTAGTTATGTAAAGGAATATTAATGATACTGAAATTTGCAGTTATTATGTTTTTTTAGAGTAGTTTATCAATAATTAACTAAAGGAAGGAGGAAAAATGGATAACAAACTGTGCCATTTTGAAATTGCCTCAAAAGATGTTGAAAAGGCAATGAAGTTCTATTCAACTGTTTTCAACTGGAAGATAAACTGGGATGAAAAAATGAATTATGGCATGATTGATACTGGCGCATACCCTGGGGGTGGTCTTGATAAAGCGAAGGAGGATCAACCAACTGGTATTAATCTCTATATTCTTGTTGAGTCAATTGAAGAGACCTTAAAAAATATTGAAAATAACGGCGGTAAGGTGATTGTAGCAAAAACAGAAATTCCCACAATTGGCTGGTTTGCACATTTCGCTGACCCGGATGGAAACGTGCTCGGAATTTATGAAAATCTAAAAAAGGATTAAGGATGAGGGGATGAGATGCTATTAGCAATAAGCCAAAGGGCGGACACACGGGTCCGCCCCTACAGACAATTCGCAGGTTAAAATCCTTTACTACTTTATTGACTTGAATAGTTTTCTTGCCTTTTCAATGTCTTTTGGTGTATCTACGCTCACTGTTGGATATTTTGTTTTAACAACCTTGATTTTGTAATTATTTTCGATGATTCTTAACTGTTCAAGTTTTTCTATCTCTTCTAATCGGGATTTCCTAAAATTGATAAATTTATAAAGGAAGTCCTTTCTGTAGGCATAAACACCTATGTGTATTAAAAAAGGATGAGGAATATTATTTCTTGCAAATGGTATAGGTAAACGGGAAAAGTAAAGAGCAAAGTCGTTCTTATCGATTGCAATTTTTACTGTGTCGGGACTGCTTACTAATGGGTCGTAAAAGGATACTATACTTGCAAGGGTTGAAACATTGAGATTGCCATCCTGCAACATTGATGAACATAGTTTATTAATAGCACGAAAGGAAATAAGAGGTTCATCAGCCTGGATGTTAAGAACAATATCACACTCTATGTCACATGCTGCCTCTGCAACCCTTTCTGTTCCTGTTCTGTGCTTTTTTGATGTCATCAAAACCTCTGCACCAAATCTCTCTGCTTCTTCTTTAATCCTTTTGTCATCAGTCGCAATGGCAAGCCAATCCAATTTCTTTGCCTTTTTACTTCTTTCATAAACCCATTTTAGCATTGTTTTGCCACATATATCCCCAAGAACTTTGCCAGGAAATCGAGTAGAATCGTATCTTGCAGGAATTATTCCAATAATTTTGTTGGTTCGGTGTTCCTTCAATTTTATTTTCTTTTCATTAGATTTACTTAGTAGAATTCTTTTAATTTTGTGTTTCATCTTCAGTTATATTAGTTTTGTCTTGAGTTTCCTCTTTAGTTTTTGCATCAGTTTGGTCCTCTGTTTCTTCTGTATTTGAGATATCAACTTCTTCTTTTGTTAAATAATCTTTATACTCAAGCCTTTTGAGTTCTTTCTTAGCATTCTTTTCGCTCAGTATAATCCTTCTTGTTTTTGTGTTTATTTCAACAATCTTAAGATTGATTGGCTCTCCTGCATTGTATTTTTCTCCAGTTTTGTTAAAATCCTCTTTGTGAAGTTGTGTAAGAGGTACAAATCCCCTTATCTTATTATTTAATTCAACCACAAGACCTTTATCAATAACTTCTACTATTATTCCCTTAACAAGCGCACCTATACCTACATTTTTTGCAAGAATATCAAATGGGTCTTTTGCAAGCTGTTTTATCCCGAGTGAGATCCGTCTCCGTTCGGGGTCTATCTCAAGGACCAAACATTCTACCTTCTGCCCCTTTTCTAAGAAATGTTTGGGGTGTTTCACCCTGTCTGTCCAGGAGAAGTCAGAAATATGAATAAGACCGTCTATACCATTTTCTATTTCCACAAATGCACCAAAATTTGTAAGGGTTCTAATCTTTCCTGTAATTTTAGTCCCGACTGGATATTTCTCCTCTATCGCCTTCCATGGGTTTGGTTCCAGCTGTTTTAATCCGAGTGAAATGCGTTCCCTCTCTTTATTTACATCAAGGACTATTGCCTCTACCACATCACCGATTGCGAGTAGTTGAGAAGGGTGTTTTATGTGTTTTGTCCAGGACATTTCGGATATGTGGATGAGACCTTCAACACCTTTTTCAAGCTCAACAAATGCACCATACTCAGCAATTGAGACTATCTTACCACGCACCTTCTTACCAACTGGATATTTTTCTTCAACATCTTCCCATGGGTAAGGATAGAGTTGTTTCATCCCGAGAGAAACCCTCTGTTTGACCGGATCATATGCAATTACCTTCACCTTAATTTTATCACCAATCGCAACCAATTCTGATGGATGTGAAATCCTACCCCAGGACATATCGGTAATATGAAGAAGCCCATCAATACCGCCTAAATCAACAAAGACTCCAAAATCGGTAATGTTCTTGACGATACCATCCTTTTCCTGTCCTTCTTCAAGTTCTGCCAGCAGTTTTTGTTTTGCTTTCTCTTTTTCTTCTTCCAGTATTATTCTCCTTGAGACAACAATATTCCTTCTTTTTCTGTTTAACTTAATAACCTTTACTTTTATCTCTTGCCCAACGAGTCCATCTAAGTTATTTACAGGATGAAAATCAATTTGTGAACCAGGTAAGAATGCTTCAGCCCCACCTACATTAACAATCATTCCACCTTTCACCCTGCGAAGAATCTCGCCTGCAACAGGTTCCTGGCTTACCTGTTTCTCGTAAATAAAATCCCACACCTTCATAAAATCTGCCTTCTGTTTTGAGATAATGGCAAATCCCTCATCGTCTTCAATGTCTTCGAGGTAAACTTCCACAGTGTCACCGACCTTTACATTTTCAGGATTAGTAAAGTCACTTAGGGGTATACATCCCTCTGATTTAAGCCCGAGGTCTATAATTGCATCTTTCTTTGTAAGTTTTATTATTTCCCCCTTGACTATTCCTCTGTTTTTTACATCAATGAGGTGCATACTGTAAAGCTTCTCCATTTCAGTCTCTGACAATTGCGGTATGTTAAAGAGAGAGCTCTTTACTTGTTCATTTTTTTGACTCTTTTCACTCTGGTTTGTAGTTTTTTTATCAGTCATTTACCACTTCCTCCTTATATAATAATCTCGATCCTGAAGGATCGGAAATCTTTTCCTTTATAGATTCCAATTTAGAAATCACTTCTTTAATTACATAACCTGGTGTAGATGCACCAGCAGAAATACCAATAATTGTTTTCCCCTTTAACCATGCTGGCATAATCTCATCTGATTTTTCGATATGATATGTGGGTTTTCCTGTTTTTCTTGATAATTGCGCAAGATGCGTTGTATTAGCGCTATTTTTACCCCCAATAATAAGCATAATATCTGCCTTTTCTGCAAGTTCAAGTGTAGCCTTTTGGCGTTTCTGGGTTGCTCCACATATGGTTTTATATATTTTTATCTCATTTCCTATCTCGAGAATTTTCATAACGAGAAACTGGAAATATTCCATTGACTGCGTGGTCTGAGTGACGATACCTATTTTTTCCCTCCCCACCAACTTTTTAATATCGGATTCATTTTCAACAGTCACCGCTTTTCCATTTGTATGTCCAACAATTCCAACTACTTCAGGATGTTCGGCTTCACCAATAACAACAACCTCATAATCCTCTTTCAAAAGTGTTTTTGCAAAGTCCTGAGTCCTTCTCACAAATGGACAGGTTGCATTAATTATTTCAAACCCTTTTTCCTTTGCAGCAGTTATAATCTGGGGATGTAAACCATGGGAACGAACAATCAGTTTTCCTGGTTGAACTTCGTCGAGCTTACTTATTGAATGGACTCCTATAGATTCAAGATATGAAACTGCCTGTGGATTATGAATAAGTGGACCAAATGTATAAACAGGCTTATTTGAACTATTACCTGCGGTTTTTTTAGCAATAAACATTGCTCTTTTAACACCAAAACAGAACCCCGCATTCTTAGCTAAAATTATCTTAAACATCTTTTTCCCAAAGACATAATTTCTTTCATCACAAGTTTACTTAATGCACGACTTCTCTCAGGAAGCGAACCTTTGGTGTTAAGTTTTGAAACATCAATAATCTTACCAAACCTTACAAGCACCCTTTTTCTTTTCCGTATTAGATCGATTATACTCTCTGCGCTACCTTCAATGTATGTTGGGACAATCCCTACCCCGGTCTTAAGAGCAAGATAGCCAACACCAGGTAGAGGTTTAAGGAAGCTTTTTTCAATGCTTCTTTTACCTTCAAGGAAAATTACCAATGTCCTACCTCTCTTTAGATGAAAGGTTGAAGCCCTTATAGATTTCTTATCAATTCCATATCTTTTTATTGGAATGGTGTTATATTTTGAAAGGAGAAGTGAATAAAATTTATTTGATGAAAAAAGTTCTTGCTTTGCCAGAAAAAATACTTCTCTTCTCAGCGCAGCAGATGTTCCTATAATTGGGGGATCCCAGTTGGATAAATGATTCGGAGCAATGATAACACCGCCCTCTCTTGGTATATTCTTCTGTCCTTCAACCCTGAGCCCCATAGCGATTTTCATAAAAAGGAATGTTATTATAACAGAAATAAAAATATGAAATTGCATCTACACTCCTTCAAGAGAATGGATTAAATCAAGCACTCTCTCTACTTGTTCCTCTATTGTAAGATTTGTTGTGTCAATGATTTCAGCACCTTCAGGAATTCTTAAAGGAGAAAATTCCCTTTTACTATCCATTTTGTCACGTCTTTCGAGTTCTTGTTTCACCTTCTCAAGATTTGTGCTCACTTGAGCTCTTTTTAAGTCAAGTAATCTTCTTTTTGCTCTTTCTTCAAGGGAACAATCAATATAAATTTTTATATCAGCATTTGGAAATACAACTGTTCCAATATCTCTGCCTTCACAAACAACATTATTATTCTCTGCCATCGCTCTCTGTAAACCAACAAGATGTTCCCTAACACGCCGATAACTTGAAATAAGTGAAACAAATCCTGTGACTTTAGGTGATCTTATATCCTTTGTAACATCTATTTTGTTAACCAAAACCTTCAATTCTCCTTTGTTGTTTACTAAACTAATATCTGAATCGTTGACTAGTTTTGTGACGCTATTCTTATCATGGGGGCCTACATCTGAGGTGAGAACTATTAGTGTTGCTGCCCTATACATAGCGCCTGTATCTATATATAAAAAACCTAACTTTTGTGCAACAAGTCTTGCAGTTGTACTTTTTCCAGAACCAGCAGTTCCGTCAATAGAGATTATAATCATAATAAAACCTCTTCCAGGGGTCAAAAAGGACGAATTTTCTCTCCATTCAGCCCCTTCACTATTTTAACACTATATAATGACATAAATTTTATAAAAAAGCAAGTATTTTTTTCTTCATTTTTAATTTTTATACATTTCATGAAGAATTATTCAGAAATCACAGAAAAAAAAGAATTATCTCAGATGGGATTTCCTCAGCCATTGTTCTGTTACTTGTTATTCCAGATATATGGAAAGTTGTCAATGCACGGTTTGCTTTTCTCGTAGCGGGATTGTCGGAGTTAATCTTCCTCATTCTCTTCTCCTACGCATTCTTCTGACCAGGATGGACAGGATTAATCATAACAATTGGTTCAATACTTACCCTTGCAATACTTATGTTCTCAACAGCAAAAGTAAAGTGGGGAGAAGTCTTCAAATAAAGTTATTAAGTTATTATGTAATTTAGTAATTAACCAAAATAAAAAGTGGAGCTGACGGGATTCGAACCCGTGACCTTCTGACTGCCAGTCAGACGCGCTCCCAACTGCGCCACAGCCCCATTATAAAAACAAATATATAATAACATTTATTGTCTCATTTGTCAAATATTTTTTAAAATACCACAGAGAAAAATAGATATATTTCGATTTTCTATTTCACTTTCTCTTGTGCTATTATGACTTGTGCAGTTGTGAATCTGTGGTCTCTCTTTTCTCTTGACTTTGGAGAAAATGTGTGGTAAGCAAATATTATGCAGAAAGATAGAGTAATTTCTATTCTGGATAATATAAAGAATAAAAAAATTCTTGTAGTTGGCGATGTAATGCTTGATGAGTACCTATGGGGAAAGGTTGAAAGAATTTCACCAGAGGCACCTGTTCCTGTTGTAAAGGTAGAGAAACATTCTTATTCTCTTGGTGGTGCAAGTAATGTTGCATTAAATGCACATTCCCTTGGAGCAGAACCCATTCTTGTGGGAATAATTGGCAACGATGTTACTGGAAAGATGTTAAGGTCGCTTGTGAAGAAAAAAGGGATGATTGATAAAGGTCTTTTCACAGAAATTGGAAGGTCAACTATATTGAAGAAAAGGGTAATTGCACACCATCAGCAAGTAGTAAGGGTAGATATTGAAGAAACTGTTCCTATTGGAAAGAAAATCGAGGATAGGATAGTCACATTTTTAAGAAACATTGAAAGTGATTTTTGTGCGATAATAATTGAGGATTACAATAAAGGATTTTTAACAAAAAGCCTGATAAGAAAAATCATTTCATTTGGGAAAAAAAGAGATAAGCTAATAACTGTAGATCCAAAGTTTGAGAATTTTTTTGACTACGAGAAGGTAACACTTTTTAAGCCAAATCTCAGGGAACTCGAAAGGGTTAGCGGAAAATTACTTACCAGTAATGATGAAGTTGTTAAAACAGTTAGAAGACTACATAAAAAAATAAAAGCGCAAGCGATTCTCCTCACAATGGGAGAAGAAGGGATGATGCTGGTAGAGAAAGGGAAAAAACCGTATTATGTGAAACCATACACTCTTGATGTTTACGATGTTTCTGGTGCAGGAGATACTGTTATTACTGCTGTTACGTTAGCAATCGCTGCCGGTTTTGATTTAAGAGAAGCTACAAGGTTTGCAAGCATTGCAGCAGCACTTGAGGTAACAAAACTCGGTGCAGTACCTGTAACGCCAGATGAAATTATTAGATATTGTGATATGCAATAAGAAAAAGGCGGACACACGGGTCCGCCCCTACTTACTTTTCTGGCATTTCTATTTTCATTGATTCAATTACAACGGGCTCAAGCGGTTTGTTATTTTTGTCTCGTTTTACTTCAGCTATTTTTTCTACTATATCCATTCCTTTAATTACTTCACCGAACGCAGTATATTGATTATCAAGATGGGCGCATCCTTTCCTTGTAAGGCAGATAAAGAATTGACAGCTTGCTGAATTGGGATCAGGACCTCGTGCCATTCCAAGTGTTCCTCTATTGAATTGATGTTGGTTAAATTCAGCATCAATAGTATATCCAGCATTTCCAGTCCCATCTCCGCTAGGGTCCCCGCCCTGGATCATAAATTTAGGAATAATCCTGTGGAATATCAGCCTATCATAGAAACCTTTTCTTGCAAGTTTGATGAAATTTTCAACAGTTTTTGGTGCATCTGTGTAATAGAATTTGATAACAATCTCACCACCGTCTTTAATCTTTATGACGGCAAGCTCATCTCCTGTAATTGTTATTGGCTTAGGTACTTCTATTTCCATTGTATCCTCTGCTTCCTTTTTCTCTTCTGTCTTTACTTGCTTTTCCTTCTCTTCACATCCTAAAGCGAGAAGAGAAATAATGAATGAAAGTATAGTGAGTCTTAAAAGCATAAAGCCTCCTTGATTAAGTTCTAGTAAAGATAGTTATTAAGATACTGATTTTCCTATTTCCTATTTTCCTGATTTCGAACTTTTTGATTTTTTTTGCTGTTTTGTGGGACAATCTTTAGGAACCTCCTTTTTCCAACCTTCAAAATAAAAGGTTTATCAAAGGTAATCTCAGCATTAACATCAGAAATGTTTTCACCTTTGATCTCAACTCCTCCCTGTTCTATCAATCTTCTTGCTTCAGAATTCGTATGTGCCATATTTGATTCTGTAAGAAGTTTAACAATCCATATGGGAATTTCCTCTGTTTCAATAGGGAATTCAGGTATTTCATCAGGGAGTTCTTTCATCTTGAAGATTTTTTCAAATTCTAAAGCAGCCTTCTCTGCTTCTTTTGCATTATGATAAAGAGATACTATCTCACGAGCAAGCCTGAATTTTACATCCCGGGGATTTGTTTTTTTATCCTCTAATTCTTTCTTTATAGAATTCATTTGTTCTTTTGTATAAGAAAGAGCAAGTTCAAAATAACTCTCTATCAGTTCATCAGGAATTGACATAGCCTTGCCGAGCATTTCACGCGGAGATTCCATAATACCGATATAGTTACCATAACTCTTGCTCATTTTCATTTTTCCATCAAGCCCGACGAGTAATGGCATGGTGAGTATAACCTGCGGAGTCATATCCATTTCTCTCATCATTTCTCGTGCAATCATGAAATTGAATGTCTGATCTGTTCCCCCTATTTCCACATCAGCTTTTACTGCTACTGAATCATATGCCTGAAAAATGGGGTAGAGAAATTCATGTATATATATAGGTTGCTGTGATTTATATCTTTTTGAAAAATCATCCCGCTCAAGCATTCTTGCAACAGTAATTTTAGATGCAAGTCTTATAATATCTGATGGAGGAAGTTTCGCGAGCCATTCGCTGTTGTACCTGAATTCGGTTCTATCCTTCCGCAATATCATGTAGATTTGAACTGCGTAGTTCTTCATATTCTTCTTTATTTCTTTTTCTGTAAGTTGTGGTCTGGTTTTAGACCTTTCTGATGGGTCCCCTATCATTCCGGTGAAGTCTCCTACGATGAGAACTGCGGTATGTCCACATTCCTGAAAATCCCTAAGTTTCCTCAAAACAACTGCAAACCCGAGATGAATATCGGGTCCTGATGCATCAATCCCAAGTTTTATTCTTAAAGGTCTTTTTTCTTTAAGTTTATTGATAAGTTCAGCCTCGGGAATTATTTCGGCAGTTCCTCTCTTTATAATCTCGAGCGACTTCTCAATATTTCTTTGCATAAATGATAATTACGAAGTTTTCCCCTCCTCCTTACTGTATACTATGTACTCCTTACTATCTTCTCCCTGCTGGTATATTCAATAAAGGTGTCAGCTTCTGGTCAAATGGAGTAACAATAATAGTGTTATTGGGCGAGTTTACCAGTTCCTTCAATGTCTGGACATAATACCACTGAAGATATTGGCTTGTAAGTGAGAGGGCAATGATTTTCTGTGCCTTTGCTATACCCTCCGCTTCAATCCTTTTCCTTTCCCTTTCCTGTGTCTCTTTCTGAAGGACAAATTTCATCTTCTGTGCATCTTGTTCAGCTGAAATCTTCTCATCAATTGCATTCTTCACCATTGGAGGGAGTTCAACATTCCTCAGTAGGACCTTTTCGCATTCTACACCTTTGGCGGTGAAATCTGGCACTAAAATTCTGAAAATATCGTCAGTTACTTCTGCTCTCTTTGCAGAATAGATATCTGTCGCATTATATTTAACTACTGCACTCCTTATAGCAGTTCGTATTGCAGGTCTTACAATCTTACCTACATAGTTCACTCCAATATTTTTGTAAACCTTTGCAGCCTCATCCGGAATGAGATGGTACCAGATCGTGACATCAAGATTAACACTCAATCCTTCTGCTGTAAGTGTAACAATTGCATCATCTCCCTTAATCTGCCCTTCTCCTGCTTTGGCAGCCATTGTATATGACTGTGTCCTGACAGACATTCGTTCAAGGGTTATCAGTGGATTGACAATGTGTAATCCACTCGGAAGTGTCTTCTCTTGAACCTTTCCAAATAGTACCTGAATTCCTACATGTCCAGGGCCAATCATCCTCACCATAGAGAGCAAAAGGAATACAACGGCAAGAACAAAAGCGGCAGGTGAAAATAAGGGATTCAGGTTTCTAACAGTTTTTCTCGCTGCGATGAGTATAAAACCAGCAATAAGGAATATAATAAATAAGAATAACAGCATAGCACCCTCCTTTTAAGTTAAAGTTAAAAAAACATTCTAAGCAAAATCTGAAATCTTAAATCGGAATGTCGAAAAAAGTCCAGATGACAAAGCACCAATTTTCATAATGATTGTTGTTTTTTGATATTGATGTTTATAACTTCGTCATTTCTTCGTCATTCGGATTTAGACGTTTTTATTTGCTATTGATTGTGGCGGCGAAGGGATTCGAACCTCTGACACGCGGATTATGATTCCGCTGCTCTAACCTACTGAGCTACGCCGCCCTTCATAATTTGTTAAAATATATCACAGTAAATTTCAATTGTCAAGATATTTAATGAGAAGTCACTGAAAAAGTACTCAAAAATTTCTATTTTTTTCAGAAACATCCCTCTTAATAGTTAGTGGGATTTTTATATTATTACGAAAAATAAATTGATTTTATCTCCTTCCCTTCTTAGTCTGTCATTGTGAGCCTAGCTCCAAGCTAGAAATTTAAGGATTTAAAACATCATTTAGTAGTGTGAGAAGAGGGTGGAGTTCACAAACAAAGCAATCTGGGCACTGATACATTTTCATTTTGACTTGACATGATATCATTTTTTATTTGACTTTTTGGTAAATTTGAATTACTATAACTTACATAATGGAAAGAGAGAGGAGAAAAAACCTGGTTTTCAAAAAATTCTTCAGAGTAAGTGATAGGGTTCTCTTTTCATTACTTGTACTTTTTTCAATACTTGCTGGGTGTACACACATGATTGTTAGGGCAAAGAAAGAACAGATTCCTGATGAAAATGTTGCAATTTCCTCTATAGCAAGAATTGACTCAATTTTAGGTTTTTTCTTTGACTGGCAGTTTGGGAGAGAAAAAATTGGATTAATGCCTGAGTTAAAGGCAGAGTTTTCTGGCAAAGTAAGCATACCCGATAGAATTTTTCTCAAAGGAACACTAAGAACTGGTGATATAGTAGAGAAGATTAATACGTACACAATAGAAGGAAAGGAATATACCTATAATAAGGAGACACAAATCTGGGAAGGTGGTGCAAAGGGCTCTTTTCCCAACCCATTAGAAAATCTTAAACTCATTCTCTCCTTTGGTGAATTCACGTTCATTAAATTTGATAAATATAATAATTCTGAATGTTATCTTTTTTCATTTAAACCAAATGTTTATTTTCTCGACCCTATCGAAGCAACAAAACCAGAGGGATTTTTCTGGATTTCTGAGAAGGAAGGGCTACCACTCAGGGTAAAGGTTTCTTCTGAAAGAAGGCGTTTAAACTGGGATATAAGGTTGTCTAAATTCAATAGTTTTGCAAACATAAATGTTCCTTTTAGGAGTCAAAAGATACGAGTAAGTGGGATCAAGAATATAGAAAGAGAAGTTGATTTGATAATGGATAGATTCATTTTCCTGGGATATGAAAAACCGGATGTCACAATAGAAAAAATCAGTGATGTAGTATTTTCTATTAAAGCGGAGAGGCTTTCGGATTCTATAATAAGCGATATCCTCAGAAAGGGAAAAGTAGATCTTTACATAGGGACCTGGCCAAAGGACCCCATTTTTGAATTGAAAGAGAATCGTAAACTTGTTTGTGAAAAATATGGCAAAGGAGCACAACTTTTCTTTGAGAGAGGAATAGTAACAAAACCTGTGATTGCGGTGAAGAAAATCTTATCAAGGGATGCGCTTCACTCCTTTGAACTGAAAAATGATATCCTCGGAGAATACTCGATCTATGCGTATCTTAAATCAGAGGGAGGAGATAGTCTTAAGAAGATCGTTGAAAACTACCTGGATGAGCCTATGGTTGTTGTAGTTGATGACAGAGCAGTATCAGTTTCACTTATTCGAGATACATGGCTCGTTGAAAATAAAATCCCCATTGTTAAAGGGTTGAAAGGTAACGAGTCTATACGTATATTTACAAAACTAAAAAATAAACCTTTGGAAAAAGATTACGACTTTACATGGGATTAATAAGGAGGAATAATGGATAAGAAATTACTTGATATACTTGCATGTCCTAAGTGTAAGGGTGACCTTGAGTACGATGAAAAGAATCAGAAATTGATATGTAGAAAATGCAAACTTGCATATCCGATAAAGGAAGGTATTCCTGTGATGTTAATAGATGAGGCAGATAAAATACAGTAGGGAGTAAGTAGTAAGTAGTATGCAGAGGGCAGAAGACATAAAAAGAAAATAGAAGACAGAGGAGCAGAATATCAGATTATCAGAGAATCAGAAACAGATAACGAATAACGTATGGATAGCATTTTTTTGACGTTAAAACATAACTTCAATGTGATGCAAAAGTTGCTATGAGGCTCGAAAAAATAAATAAAACTCCCAGTTTCTAATTATCGTGAATGGGAGAACCTTTATACAATATGAAGTGAGGTAAGAATGAATAAGATAATTTCCTGCATTCTTTTTCTTGTTATCATTTCTTCTCTTTTTGCAGAGGATATTAGTATACTCAGTTCTTCGGAAAAGGGAATTGCTTTTGAGTTCAGAGTGCCAGCTTTCTCTGTAACTCCATTATTGATTGATAATAAAGAATACAAAATAATAGATATACGTGGAACAGGTATGATAAATGACATTGGAAAACCTGCCTTGCCTGTAAGATATATTTATGTTGCTCTTCCCTTAGAAACAGAGAATGTAAAGATCTATGTAAAGAAAGAAGGAAAACAGACAATAAAAAATGCAAGAATTATTCCTGTTTTCCAAATGACGTGGAAAGACCAGAAAATTGAAGAAGACCCTGCTATTTATGGAAAAAATGCATATTTCCCTGGTAAGGATTACGAAGTTCTTTATGACAAGATTCTTCTTCACCAAAGGATTGTTAAGATCGCCATCTATCCATTTCATTTTAATCCCTATATTAACGAACTAATATCTTATAATACTATTAAGGTAGAAATTATGTTTTTGGGTGGAAAACAAAAAGAGGGAGAATATAGGTTTCTGGGTATCCCGAATGAGCGGAGGTTAAAAAACTTTATTATTAATTACAATAAAGGAAAATCATGGAGGAAAAAGAAGAAGGTTGGTAGAGGATTACTGCTCAACTATACACCATGGTATAAAATAAAGGTTTCTGAGGATGGGGTTTATAAAATTGACTATAACTACCTGAAGAACCACAACATTAATCCTGACAATATAGATCCCCGAACAATAAAGGTATACAATGGGGGAAGTTCAGTTCTCAATGATGATATTTTAATTGTACCGGGAGAAAATGATACAATACCGTATCAGATACCCATATACATACATGGTGAGGATGATGGGGAATTTAATAAGGATGATTATATCCTTTTCTACGGTCTTTCACTTACAGGGTGGGAGAGGTGTTCTGTAAGCGTCGGTGTTCCGCTCTTTTACAATCCATTTACTGATACCAATGTCTATTGGCTAACCTGGGGAGAAAATGAAGGTAAGAGGATGGAGGTAGTAGATGGAAGCCCGTCCTTCAATGAGCCGTATACTCCATCCTGTTTCAAAAAGACTATACACATTGAAGAGAATCATCTTTGTCCTTCAAAATCAGGATTTGGTTGGGTGTGGGAAGAGGTTGTTCTCCCAACAAATGTCAGTTCAATGTCCCGTGATTATGCATTTTCCGTCAAAAATCTTTACAGTGACAGTTTCGAGGTTTTTACTGCTGTATATGGTGCTACTACTGGAACCCATTGTATTGAACTTCAGATGAAGAGTATCCCATTCAGTGATACCTGCTGGGCAGGTATGAATTATACTGCACCATTTACATGGCTTAGCGGTGGAACTAATCTGTCTTCTGGTGATAATACTATTACAGTAAGAGTTCATAAAGGTGGTGGGGGTGATAAGATATATATAGATTATTTTGAGGTCTCTTTCTACAAGAACTATAAGGCATCTAATAACGTTCTTGAATTCTCTATTAAAGAGGATGCACCGGTTGATACAATCTATGAATTCAATCTTTATGGCTTTTCTGAATCTCCCTATATCTTTGATATTACTTCGCCATTTAACACCAAAAGGATTACAGGTTCAACATTCAATTATGGTACTGTAAAATTTCAGATCTTTGTGCCTCAGGAAGAGAAAAAGAAATGTATAGCAACAAGGGTTTTTAAGACACCCGAATCTTTCACTGAAGGAAATCCAAACTCTCTGAGAAACGTGGATAAAGCCGATTATATAATCGTTACGCATAAAAAATTCTACTATGCAGCATCTGAGCTAAGGGATTGGAGAAGAAACCATCTTTTGGGTGTTCAGAATCCTGCTATTAAGATTGTAATGATCGACGAGATATTCGACAATTTTAGTTGGGGTCTTAGTGACCCTGTTGCGATCAGGAATTTCTTCTATTATGCAGCGAATTTCTGGGAATATCCCCCTGGGTATGTGCTCCTTTTTGGGGGAGGTTCATACGATTATAAAAATCTATTCAAAAGCCAGGAGCCCAAAAATAGCATTCCGGTTTATGAAACAGGGGATTATGTGCATTTTCAAGAATTGATGAGTCATAATCCCTGTTATGAAGATTTTTTTACTGATTTTACTGGTGATTTACTGTGTGATATTCCTATTGGAAGGATAACTGTTGTAACAGAAGAAGAAGCAGGTGATGTGGTTAATAAAATAATTAACTATGAGACCAATAACCTTGGTTCCTGGAAAAATAGGATCATTCTTCTCGCTGATGATGAATTTGATTATAACGGAATTGATGGTCTCTATCGATTCCATATTTCCGGAACAGAGGGAATATCACAACTTGTTCCTGGCCCGTTTGATCAAACAAAGGTATATCTGACTGAATATCCTGGGACTAATCCCGGAGCAGTTCCGCCTGGCAGTAAACCACAAGCAAGAAGTGCCTTAATAGAGGCTCTCGATAAGGGTGCTTTACTCGGGACATTTCTTGGACATGGGAACCTGAGGCAGCTAACACACGAACTTGTTTTTTACAGAGCTGATGTTAGGATGCTGGAGAACGATTACAGGGAACCATTTTTCTATTTTGGCTCCTGCAGTGTGGGTGATTTCGACAGAGCTGAAGAGGAAAGTATTGCGGACCTTTTGCAGAAAAGTTGTAGAAGGGGTGCAATTGCAACGTTAGCTTGCACAAGGACTTCTGGTTACTCCAGTATCACTGTACTCGGGAAAGAACTTGTTAAAATCATACTTGGAGATCATAATGTCACATTTGGTGATGGTGTATTTCTTTCAAAAAAGCATGCAAATTTTGGTAAAACATATGCATTCTTTGGAGATCCTGCAACACCTCCTTTCCCTGATTCAATCGGTTTTCAGGCAACAATCAGTAATGAGACCCTTGTAGGAGGAAGGAAAATAATTATTGATGGTCAGACAGATGACCCGGGATTTAATGGTTTCCTATTTGTAACAGCATATGACCCTATAAAAAGGATAGCCCATCCAGTCCCAACCACTTCAGACACGATTCGTTATAATCTTCCAGGTAATTCTATCTTTCAGGGTATCTTCAACATAACAGGTGGAGAAATAGATGCTGCATTTTTTGTACCTACCAAGCTTGATTCTGGAAATACAGGAAGAATCAGTATGTATATCTGGGGTGATGCAAAGGAAGGCAGACGAAGTCTTGATTCCCTCATAACAGGTATTGATGATACACTTTCTACTGATTCAATTCCACCCGACATTGAGATATACCATAGTGGGAAACTTCTTGGAGACGGAATGTCAATTCCCAGTAATGCAGAAATCGTAGGTGTTCTGGAAGATGAGAGTGGAATTGATATAACTGGTAGAGAAAATAGATCAATATACCTTGCTATCAATGAAGATTATACTCATATAAAAAAGATAAATGATTATTTCTTTTATGATATTAATAGCTCGACAAAAGGTTCGTTCAGGTATGCTCTTGGACTCGAGTCAACTATGAAGACTGTTAGGTTGGAGTTTACCTGCTACGACAATTGCGAAAACCAGGCTGTTAAGGTTCTTGACTTAAATGTTTATAGTGGAGAGGAATTCAGTCTAAGTAATGTATATAATTTTCCAAATCCCTTTAAGGAAACCACATATTTTACATATTATCTTAGCCACCGGAGTTCTGTCACACTTACTGTATTCACCATTACTGGAAAAACCATTTATAAAAAAAACATTGTTTGTGAACCTGGTTTTAACAGGATTTTATGGGATGGAAGGGATGCAGATGGTGACAGAATAGCTAATGGTGTCTATTTTTATAAAATAAAGGCACAAGCATCTGATGCACAGGATAATTTCCAAAGTAAAGCAGAATATAGAGGAAAGATTGCAATAGCTCGATAACGAAAACCAAAACTACATAAAAACTTGTCTTCCAGATTGCCTTTTTTTGCTTGACATTTTTGGATTTTGTTGATATTATAAAAAAAGAAAAGTAGTTGAAAAGGAGGAAAAAATGAAAGGACTAATAAAAATTACAATCGTTCTCATATTTATTATTACTCTGTCAACGTTACAATTGCATGGATTTGCATCAGAAGCGGGGGCTATATTCCTGACTATTTATCCTGGTGCAAGACCCAACGGTATGGGAGGAGCGTTTGTTGGATTAGCGGACGATGCCCTTTCGACATTTTATAATCAGGGTGGAATGGCATTTATAGAGTCAAGAAATTTTTACCTAATGCATGCAAACTGGCTTCCTGGACTCTACCCTGGTATGTACTATGATATTGTTTCCTATGTGAACCCAATAAAAGGTTGGGGAACTATAGGAGGGAACATAATCTATCTTACAACAGGAGAGACAGAGGCAAGGGATGACCAAGGTAATCCTGTTGGAACATTCAGAACATTTGATGTTGCATTTTCCTTAGGTTATGCGACAAAGATGAGTCCTTTTCTGGGGCTTGGAGTTGGAGCGAAATTTATTTATAGTTATCTTGCTCCTCCTGAAATTGTTGAGAAGGTTCTTCATATGAGAGGTGGAACAGGTATAAGTTGGGCGGTTGATATTTCTGCACTATACCATACTCCAATACGGGGTTTAAATCTTGGTGCCTCACTGCAGAATATCGGTCCTTCCATTCAATATGCACAAAGTGGTAATAAGGACCCATTGCCCAGAACACTGCGACTTGGTATAGCTTATAAACTTTTTGATAGTGAGACAAATAAATTAAATTTTCTTTGTGATATTACGAAGGTTGTTGTTAACTGGAGCGGTGATCTAAAAAAAGAGAATGAAGATACCTGGAAATCTATAGGAATGGAATACACATATTTCAATCTTTTAACAGGAAGGATTGGTTATTTTAGAGATTCATCAGGTAAGAGAATAGGTCTTACGTACGGTGGTGGAGTACAGTTTAAGAATTTAATATTTGATATTGGTGTGGACGATAAACTCTATGAGTTCCCTACTTCGAACTACAGATTTTCTATCTCATACAGTTTTTGATATGGAAGGCATACTTTTGGTAAACAAACCCAAAGGACCAACCTCTTTTCATATTATCAAATTATTGAGGAAGATAACAGGCGAGAAAAAGATCGGACATTCAGGAACTCTCGACCCGAATGCACGGGGTTTACTCTTAGTTGCCTTTGGGAGGGCAACAAAGCTCATTAGGTTCTTGCAAGAACAAGATAAAGAATATATTGCCAAGATTCTTTTCGGAGTTTCTACAGAGACAGACGACATATCAGGCAAGATACTATCCAAAAAAGATATCCCCCAAGTTCCTAATGATGTTCTAAGAGAGATTCTTAGAACCTTTAAGGGAAGGATACAACAGGTTCCTCCGAAATTTTCTGCTGTTAAACATAAAGGAGAAAGGGCCTATTCTCTTGCAAGGCGTGGAAAAGATTTCTTGTTAAAGGAAAAGGATGTGGTAGTTCATAAGATTGATTTAATATATTATTGCCATCCTTATCTGAAGATAGCGATCGAGTGTTCTAAAGGGACATATATTAGAGCGATAGCAAGAGATATTGGAAAGACATTAGGTACCTATGCCACTCTCTTTTCATTACTACGAAGAAGCATTGGAAAATGGACTTTAAGGGACTCATTAAACATTGATGATATAATGGACAGGAAGTTGATTAGAAAACGCATTATACCAGTCTCAGAGTTCTTCAAGGATTTTTCTCAGATAACTCTGTGTAATCCAAAATTTAAAAAAGTTTGTTCAGTTTGATGAAAATTGGATGGGGTCTTGAGGAAAAGGAATTTGAAAAATGGAAAAATATTATTACCATAGGAAGTTTTGATGGTATTCATAGGGGACACAGCATAATTCTTAAGAATCTTCTTAAACTTGCCACAAAATATGGCGGTAAGAGTATCGTTATTACTTTCGACCCATTACCAAAGGAATTTCTTAAAAAGAATAATTATCAGGTAATTACAACACTCGAAGAAAAACTGAAAATCCTACAGGAGAATGGCATAGATGGTGTATGTATAATCCCTTTCACAGAGGACTTTTCAAAAATTGAACCATATGATTTCTTAAAAAAGATATGGAAACATTTTCGTCCATATGCTATTTCAGTTGGCTATACCCATCATTTTGGAAAAGATGGAAGTGGAGGAGTATCTTTGCTAGAAGAATTCTCAAAGGAAAAAGGGATTGATCTGCTGGAGGTCGAAGATGTAAAAGTAGATGATATGACTGTAAGCAGCTCAAGAATAAGAGATTTTATAAATCGAGGCGAAATCACGAAAGCAAATGATATGCTTGGTAGAGAATTCTTTTTTTCAGCAACGGTAAATAGAGGTCAAGGTATAGGAAAGACTTTATCATATCCAACTGCCAATCTCAAAATTAACTCACTAAAAAAGATTCTTCCCAAGGAAGGTGTTTATGCTGCGAAGGTGTTGTTAAGTTCCAGAAATTATGGAGCTATGCTCTATCTTGGTAAGAGACCGACCTTTTATGAAGATTCTCGTTCCACCTGTGAAGTGTATATTATGGGATTTAAAGGAAATCTTTATGACAAGCAACTATTGGTTAAAGTGGTAGATAGAATTAGAGAAGAAAGAAAATTTCGTTCTGCCCAAAACTTAAGAAGCCAAATCATGAACGACGAAGAGACTGCAAGAAAGATTATAAACAGCTTGGTTTCAAAACAAGGAGGTTAAGTTGTCTTTAGACAGTAAAGTAAAGGGTAAGCTTATAGGAAACTTCAAGATACATGATAGGGATACGGGATCACCGGAGGTTCAAATTGCTCTTCTTACGGCAAGGATTAAGGATATAACAAACCATTTAAGAGTACACAAGAAGGATATCCATTCAAGAAGAGGTCTTCTGTTGTTGGTCAGTCAAAGGCGAAAACTCCTAAAGTATCTTTCAAGAAAAGGAGATGATCGCTACCGTGATCTTATTAAAAAACTTGGATTGAGAGCATAGAGATAAACGCTAGTTTAATGTCGAAAATATACCCAAATAGTTTATTGTACTCAGAGCAAAATATAGCAATATCTAACAGGGTGGTATTACGTATCTGGAAGGTTTATAAAAAAATTCAGGATTTGATTTTTAATGTGGTTCATTAACAGATACTATAGATAACGTTTCAGGAGGTTAAATGCTATACAAGGATAATATTGAGATAGGAGGACGGAGAATATCATTTGAAACAGGCGGAATAGCGAAACAGGCTGATGGTTCTGTAATAATCCGATATGGAGATACAATGGTTCTTGTAAGTGCTGTTGCATCAAAGGAGGAAAGCGAAGAAAATCACTTCTTTCCTCTTACCGTCAATTATGTTGAAAGAACATACGCTGCAGGAAAAATACCGGGAGGCTTTTTCAAGAGAGAAGGAAGACCCCGTGAAAAGGAGATTCTTTCGTCTCGCATGATTGATAGACCTATAAGGCCACTCTTCCCTGAAGGATTCTTATGTGATACACAGATAATAGCTATGGTTCTCTCTGCTGACCAAGAAAATGATAGTGACATTCTGGGAATAATTGGTGCGAGTGCTGCACTTACAATATCCGATATACCGTTCAATGGACCAATCGGTGCAGTAAGAATTGGTTATGTTGATGGTGAGTTTATAGTGAATCCTACTTTTTCACAACTTGATGAAAGCAAAATGGATTTGGTCATTGTTATTAAAAATGATTCAATTATTATGCTTGAAGGGGAATGCTTTGAGGTTGACGAGAGTGATATCATCCGTGCTATTGAGATTGCGATTCCTGTGGCACGAGATATAATTGCTATGCAGGAGAGATTGAGAGATAAAATTGGAGAAACAAAAAGAACAATAGCCCCATTTAATGTACCTCTCGGTCTTGAGGAGAAGATTAAAGATTTATCAAAAAGCGAAGTTGAGATAATTAATCTGACAAAGGATAAACTGGAAAGAAACAGGGCAGTGAAGAACTTGGAGGGGTTGGTCTATAAAGAGATAGAGAATAAATTTCCTGATACACAGCAAATTGTTAAAATAGTAATTGATGATATGAGAAGAAAAAGTATGAGGGAGAGGATTATAGGAGAAAAAATTATGCGTATTGATGGAAGAGGGGCAAAGGAGATTCGTCCAATTCATTGTGAAGTTGGCATCCTACCGAGAGTTCATGGCTCTGCACTTTTCACGAGAGGACAGACCCAGAGTTTATGCACTATAACACTTGGGACAACAACAGACCGGCAGAGAGTTGAAGATCTTGAAGGGCAGAGTGTGAAAACCTTTATGCTTCATTACAATTTTCCACCTTTCAGTGTTGGGGAGACAAGACCGTTGAGAGGTCCTGGAAGGAGAGAGATAGGACATGGTTCACTTGCAGAAAGAGCCCTTGAATCAGTTCTTCCTGTAGAGGAACGTTTTCCATACACAATAAGAATTGTTTCTGATATCCTTGAGTCAAACGGTTCTTCTTCTATGGCAACTGTTTGTGGGAGTTCATTGGCATTGATGGATGCAGGTGTACCAGTAAAGACATCTGTTGCAGGGCTCTCAATTGGTCTTGTTAAAGAGAGTGAAAAATATTGTATGCTTTCTGATATCGTTGGGGATGAGGACCATTTTGGAGATATGGATTTTAAGGTTGCAGGAACCAGGAAAGGGATTACCGCTATTCAACTTGACACAAAAATATCTGAACTCAGTGTTGACATAATTAAGGAAGCACTTGCTCAGGCAAAAGATGGAAGGTATTATATTCTTGATATAATGGATAGAACCTTGAAAGAGTCTCGGGCAACCCTTTCTGATTATGCTCCGAAGGTCATAATGATGACTGTTCCCAAGGAAAAGATTGGTGAAATAATAGGTCCGGGAGGGAAAACAATAAGAAGATTGATTGAAGAGACAGGAGCAGAAATTGAAATATCAGACGATGGAAAGATTTCTATTGTTTCTTCTGATATTGAGTCAGCTGAGAATGCGAAAGCCAAAATAAATTTGCTTATCCAGGAACTTGAACCAGGTAGTATCTTTGTTGGAAAGGTTACAAGAACCACCAATTTTGGTGCCTTTGTGGAAATTTCACCGGGGAAAGAAGGTCTTATCCATATATCCCAGTTGGCTGCCCATAGGGTTGCAAAGGTTGAAGATGAGGTCAAGGTTGGAGATGAGGTTAAAGTTATGGTAAAAGAGATAGATGAGATGGGAAGAATCAATTTATCAAGAAAAGCAGTTATGCCTCCATCCGATCCATCAAAGAGAGAAAATCAAACAAAGTCAAGATATAATGATAAATATCAAAAAAAGCCAACTCGAAAGCGGAATAACAGTAGTAACTGAAGGTATTGAAGGTGTTCGTTCCATTTCTTTGGGTTTCTGGGTTGTTGTCGGTTCAAGAAATGAGAATAAACAGGGAAAGGGCATTTCTCATTTTATTGAACATACACTCTTCAAAGGAACAAAGAAAAGGAACGCAAAGGAGATAGCAAGAGCACTTGAAAGTAAAGGTGCCACACTCGATGCTTTTACCTCGAAGGAAGTAACTTGTTTTTATTCAAGGGGTCTCGATACACACTTAAAAATTGCTACAGATGTTATTGCAGACCTCATAACAAACCCACTCTTTCCAGAGGAAGAACTAAAAAAAGAGATAGGTGTTGTAACAGAAGAGATAAAAGATAGCGAGGATTCTCCAGAAAGACATATCTTTGACCTGCTGTTTAAGAAAATCTTTACAAAACATCCCCTTGCAAACTCGGTATTAGGGGAAAAAAAAGATGTTGAAAAGATAACAAGAAAGAAGGTTTCTTCGTTTTTCAAGAAATGGTATAATCCTGAGAGAATTATTGTTACTGCAAGCGGGTATCTTCAGCACAATGAACTCATTGGATACTTAGAACCATATTTCAAACCAAAAGAGACTTCTAATGATTCCTTTTTTACACCCGTAAAAAACTACTATAAACCGTTCTCTTATACATTCAAGAAAAAAGGTCTTTTTCAGGCACATTTTATTCTTGCTACCACAGCATTTGATTACAATGATCCGAGAAGATATCCACTTTTAGTTCTTGATACAATACTCGGAGATGGAATGAGTTCAATACTCTTTCAGAAGGTAAGGGAGGAAAAAGCCCTTGTTTACCAGATCTTTTCTTTTGCAGATTTCTTTTCCGATGCTGGAATCTTTGGAGTTTATCTTGCATGTAATCCAGTAAAAATAGAGAATGCAAAAAGTACAGTAATCAAAGAATTCAAGAAACTTGTAAAGAAAGGATTAACAAAGAAGGTAGTTAGCGAGGCAAAGGTTCGGCTCAAAGCAAAACTTCTCATTGGGCAGGAGAGCACATCAAATCGTATGATGAGATTAGGTAGAAGTGAAATTTACAGAAGAGAAAATAGGACGATAGATGAAATTATTGCTTCTATTAATAGAGTAAAAACTGGTGATGTGAACGATGTTATTAAAGATGTACTCAGGGAGGATAAATTCTCATTCGTCTATTTTGGAGATTTTTGATCTGTGTAATCTACAATATGAAATAAAGGAGTAGTTATGACTTTCGATAGAATGAGGGTATCAAATAGAGCAGTGTTAATGCCGGAGTCCCCTATAAGGAAACTTGCTCCTTATGCTGCTGAAGCAAAAAAGAGGGGAATTGAAATTTACCACCTGAATATTGGTCAACCTGACATACATACGCCCAAACCTATTTTTGAAGCGATAAAAAATTTTTCATCTGATGTTTTGCCTTACGGACCATCACAAGGTCTTATCGATTTAAGAAAGACTATTGCTGAATATTTTACACGATATAACATTGATGTTGAACCAGACAATGTTTTTATAACGACGGGAGGAAGCGAAGCTATTATTTTTACCTTTATGGTTGCCTGCGATGTAGGGGATGAGGTGTTAATTCCAGAGCCATTTTATACAAATTATAATGGGTTTGCTGAAATGGCTGGTGTTAGTATTATCCCTCTTTCGACCACTGTCTTAAACGGTTTCCGATGTCCTTCAAGAGAAGAGATAGAATCGAAGATTACCAGGAGAACAAAAGCAATACTTGTCTGTTCTCCAAATAACCCCACAGGAACTGTTTACTCGCGAGAGGAATTAGAGATGGTAGCATCAATTGCAAGGAAATACAATATGTTCATTCTTTCAGATGAAGTTTACAGGGAATTTACATTTGATAATATTACCCATACAAGTATTCTCCATCTCATGGATGTTGAGGATAGGGCAGTTATTATGGATAGTATTTCAAAGAGATTTAGTGCATGTGGAGCAAGAATAGGTTTTCTTGTATCAAAAAACAAAAACTTTATTAAGAGTGTTCTAAAACTGGGTCAGGCAAGACTATGTGCACCAACAATTGAGCAGTATGGGGCAATTGCGGGTTTCAAGATGATTGACAATTTTATATCAGATATGAGGCGTAAATATGAGAAGAGAAGAGATATTGTCTTTGAAGAATTGAACAAAATCGAAGGTGTTTATGCACAAAAGCCCGAGGGAGCCTTTTATACTGTTACAAGAATTCCTGTTGATGATGCTGAAGATTTTACAAAATGGATGCTTACAGAATTTAATGTTGATAAAAAAACAACTATGGTTGCACCAGCGAATGGATTCTATGCAACAAAAGGTAAAGGTAAGGATGAGGTGAGGATTGCATTCGTATTAAAGGATGAAGACCTTAGGGATGCAATAAAGATTCTAAAGATGGGAATTGAGGAATATAAAAGTAGAGTAAATATAAAAGAGAGTTAATCACAAACAATCCCTAAATTCACTGTTGATAAAAACAATTATTCCTCCTTGTATTTTCTGATGTCTCTGTAATTACTGTTGTTTATAATTTCTTAGTATGTCGAAAAATGTTAAAATCCGGATTAAAAAACTTGTCCCCGATGCAACAATTCCAAGCTATGCATCAAGTGGTTCCAGTGGAGCAGATCTCTATTCTGTAATCGATATGAATATTGCACCAAAGTCATTTTCTTTAATACCCACAGGTATTGCTATAGAGATGCCTGAAGGTTTTGAAGCCCAGATAAGACCAAGGAGTGGCATTGCTTTAAAACATGGGGTGACAATCTTAAATGCACCCGGTACAATTGACTCAGATTATAGAGGGGAGATTAAAATAATCCTGATAAATTTCGGTGATGAAATATTCAAAGTAAAGAAAGGAATGCGGATTGCACAGATTGTATTCACAAGCGTGGAGCAGGTAAAATTTGAGGATGCGAATAAACTTGGAAAGACAGAGAGGAATAATAGAGGGTTTGGGCACACAGATCCAGAGAAGTAGAGAGTAATGGAAAGAGAATGACAAAACCCAAAACCCAAATGCCAAATAAATGACTAAATCCCAATGACAGGTAAGAAATGAGATTAATAAACCCCGTTAGAATTTTCCCCAGTAGATATTATCAACGGGGTGAAAAGCGGAAGATTTTTTAATTTATCATCCCAGTGGCAAACCACGAGGTTTTCTAACGGGGTAAATTTGGAGGATATAAATGAGGAGATGGTGTTTATACAGTATCATTATAACTATTTTCTTTTTTTCATGCCATAAAAGCGAGCCATTAAAACCACCATACGGTGATAGACCAGTGATTGCTGTTACAGACAGGGATTATACATCTTATCTTCTTTCTTATTTTGGTGAATCTGAGAATTATATACATATTGTAATGTATCTGATGAAATATTATCCTTATGATTCTACAAATGGGGTAAGTCAGCTACAAAAGGCATTAATTAGTGCGCGAGAGAGGGGATTGGATATTAAAGTGCTTCTTGAAAGGAGCGATTATAACAGTAGTTTGAATGCAATGAACGAATCCACTTATGTTTATCTTAACTCGCAAGGGATAGATGTGCGGTTTGATCAGCTCTCTGTTACGACTCATGCAAAGCTTGTCATCATTGATGATAAGGTTGCATTTGTTGGGTCTACAAACTGGAGCCAATCTGCTCTTGAAAAAAACAATGAGGTGAATGTTGAGATAAAAGAAGAGGAGGTTGTCAAAGAACTTGAGTCTTACTTTCAACATTTATGGGAAGTTAGTAGACTTAAGATAAAGTAATTTCTAAAGGGATAACCCCCTCAATTAAATTTTCTGGATGAATCATTATTTTTTTTGTCTGTAAATATATTATTCTTTATAAAAAAGACAGTATTTAGAAATATTGCAAATATTACATTTAGGAGAGATGGGTCTGCAGAGATTTTGACCATAAGTAACAAGCAGGTCGTTGAAAATAATCCAATATCGGGGTGAGAGTTTTTTTCTCAAAGCCATCTCTGTCTCATATGGTGATTTTGTCTTGACATACCCCCATCTATTTACGATTCTGTGAACATGGGTATCCACACAAAGACCTTGTTTTTTGTAAGCAACAGTTACAACAAGGTTTGCAGTTTTTCTTCCTACACCAGGAAGTTTTAGAAGTTCGTCAATTTTATCAGGGACAATTCCGTTATGCTTCTCAATCAATATTTTGGTGATTATTCTTACTGCCTCTGCCTTTCTTCTGTAAAATCCAACAGGATAAATTGCTTTCATGATCTTTGCAGGTGAAAGCTTTAACATACTGTAAGGGTTATCTGCAAGGGAAAAAAGTTTTGTAGATGCTCCTTCTGTTACCTTATCCTTTGTTCTAAGGCTGAGTAAACAGGATATAAGAACCCTATAAGGGTCCTTGTAATGCCTTTCTATCTCACCAACGATAGGGGGTTTCCATTGTTTAACCTCTTCTTTCAATATTTTCATAACCATTTGAATATCGCTATTGTTCATCCCTTTATCCTTTTCAAAAAAGACCTGTTATGTTTCCTTCTTCATCTATATCAACATTCTCTGCTACAGGTACCTTTGGGAGACCTGGCATAAGAAGTATATTACCTGTTATTGGGACAAGGAAGCCCGCACCAGATGATATCCGTATTTCTCTAACAGTTACCAGAAAATCTTTTGGACGTCCTAAAAGTTTAGGATTATCAGAGAGGGACTTCTGGGTTTTTGCTATGCAAACTGGAAGTTTTTCCATTCCCAGTTTCTTTATTATCTTTAAGTCATATTTTGCCTTTTTTGTAAAGTCAACTGCTTTTGATCCGTAGATTTCTTTGCAAACTGTTTCTATCTTCTCTTCAACCGGTTTACTCAATTCATAAAGAGGTTGGAATTTTCTATTATGTTTAGACATTTCTACCACCTTTTCAGCAAGTTCAGTGGTTCCTTCACCACCTTTATCGTATTCTTCAGCAACTGCGCATGGAGTTCGCTTTATCTTTGAAAAGTTTCGGATTATTTCAATTTCTTCATCTGTATCAGTTATAAATCTGTTGATTGCAACAACTGCAGGAACCTTAAATTTGTAAATGTTTTCAAGGTGCTTTTCAAGGTTTGAAAGACCCTTTTCAACTGATTGGGGGTCCGGTTCTTGGATTCCCTCAAGTTTTTTCCCTCCGTGCATTTTAAGTGCTCTTGTTGTTACAACAAGAGCAACAACCTTTGGGTTAAGTTCGGATTTTCTCGCTACAATATCAAAGAACTTCTCAGCCCCAAGGTCAAAACCAAATCCAGCTTCTGTGATAACAAATTTAGATAGTTTAAGGGCAAGTTCCATAGATTGAACAGAACAGGTCCCTTGTGCTATATTTGCAAAAGGACCTCCATGAACAAATGCAGGAGTTCCTTCAGTTGTCTGAACAAGATTTGGTTTAATGGCATCTTTCAGCAACGCAGTTGCTGCTCCACAAATTTTTAAATCCCTTAAATAAACAGGATCACCGCTGTAAGTAAACCCAAGGAGTATATTTGAGATTCTATGATTTAGTTCTTTAAAAGTCTCTGAGAGACAGAGGATTGCCATTATTTCAGAAGAAGCGGAGATGTGAAAAGATGTTTCCCTTGGGAACCCATGCTTTCGTCCTCCAAGTCCTATAACTATGTTTCTTAAGGACCTGTCATTCATATCCATTACCCTTTCCCATTCTGTTCTCCTTGGGTCAAGTTGCGGTTCCTTTCTTCTGAATATGTGGTTGTCCAGTGCTGCTGATATGAGATTGTGGGCAGATGTAATTGCATGAATATCACCCGTGAAGTGAAGATTTATGTCCTCCATAGGAAGAACCTGAGCCTTACCGCCTCCAGTTGCTCCTCCTTTCATCCCGAAAAGGGGACCTAACGAAGGTTCCCTTAGTGTTACAATTGATGAATAACCTAGCCTGTTTAGACCCAATGAAAGTCCAATTGCAACTGTCGTTTTACCTTCTCCTGCAGGGGTTGGCGTGATTGCAGAGACAAGAATTAAATTCCCATCTTCTTTATTTTCACATCTTTCATAAGCAGCAAGCTTTACTTTTGCTTTGTAATCGCCGTAGAGTTCAATTTCTTCTATTGTGAGTCCTATTTCTTCTGCAATTCTATGAATTGGTTTTAATTTTACTAATTTTGCAATGTTGCTGTCTCTCACCATGTTCCCTCCTGTTATAACAAATTAAATTCGATAAATTAAAATATGGCTAAATAGATTTGATTGCAAATTACACAGATCCTTAAACCATAGATAGTCTATGCAATCTATTTACTCTGTTAGATGTTTACTATCTAACAGGGTGTAATCAAAAGATATTATTTTTCTATTATTTCTATACCGTCTGGGGGAGTAAAGGTGAAATTGATTTTCTTTTTACTATTCACCTCAATCTCAGAAAAATTATACTCTGTTTTATTCCCGGTTTTATCCTTAAAAGTAAGAGAGAGGAGTAACATTTTGTCCTTTGAAACCTTTAACTCTATACAATGAAAGAACTCTTCGTCCTCTTTCATGGATAATTTAATAAATATGAAACTTGTGTCACTGTAAAGAGTATCAACAATTAGGTTGTTGAAAGGTTCAAAAATATAACGAGGGATCTTTGAAAGACTATTCTCCTTTCCACAACTATATTTTAAGCAATACTTTTGCTCTGGTAAATAGACCCAAGCTGTTTCACCGTTATATAGAATCAGTTGTTTTTCCGGTGCAATTATTTCCATCCGAAGATTATGGGGTCTTAAAATATCAATTGTTCCCTCAAAGAATTGTGCTTCTCCAATAACAGGCGCAACCTTCTGGTTGAAGGTTGCGCTAAATTCCTTGATAGAGGAAAACCTCTTTTCTATCTTGTCAAGTAATTCCTCTTTGCTTTCTGAGAAAATAAATGTTCCAAAAGCAAGAATTATAATTATTAGAAATAGTTTCTTCATTAAATTTCCATTGAGGGTAGTTCAACTGTAACTGCTGTTCCTTGATCCAATTCACTTTCAATTGTTATATTCCCACCATGCATGTCTATAATATCCTTAACTATTGTTAAACCCAATCCAAAGCCACTGATAGTATGAATCTTCTTTTCTACCCTGTAGAATTTTCCAAAAAGGTAAGGAATTTCTGATTTTGCAATGCCAATACCTGTATCCTTTATGACTATCTCAAAGTTCCAGCTCGAGTCTCTCAGTACCAAACCTTCAGTTGAAATCTTAATCGTGCCTCCTGGTTTATTAAATTTGATAGCATTATCAATAAGGTGAGAAAAGGCGTATTGAAGTGCAAGTTTATCACCGGATATTTGGATGGGTTCAGAAGGGAAGTTAACCTCAATTGCTATATTTTTCTCCTTACTTTTTTGCTTAAAGTTTTCAGCAATTTTCTTCACAAGTTCAAGTATTGGAAAAATTTCTCTTTTTAGTCCAATATTCCATTTACTCACTTCATCAAAATCTAAGAGCGCATTCAGTATATTTGCAAATTTTTCCCCCTCTTCTCTAACTATATTCAGAAAACTCTGGATAGTTGGCGGTAGGTTGTTCATGCTCTTTAACTCCGTTTCCAGAATACTTAGACTTCCAATAATTGCAAAGAGAGGGGTTCTTAATTCATGGGCAACATTGGTTATGAATTCATCTTCCTTTGAGTGTACCATCTCCCATTCGGCAGGATTTGTAAAGAATAAAACTGCAAAGCTTTTCCCGTTAAATTTAAATGGGGAGACTCCAAAAGAGACTGTTATTTCATGCCCATCTTTTCTTAAAAGATGGAGGGGGCTTTGAAAATAGGTTTTTTCAGGAAATTTTGATAGGAATTCATCAAGGAGTGAAATGTTACCCTTCATATCATTTGAAAGTATAACATCATGGCATTTTTTCCCTATCGTTTCATCGGTTTTTAAACCAAGCGTATTCAATCCAAAACTGTTTGCAAAGAGTATTTTAAATTCCTCGTTGATAATAAAAAATCCTATTGGGACTGATTTGGTAGCCGTAGAAAAAGATAATTCTTC
>Ga0209977_10000014_pt1 | contig 57010 bp, 18 predicted proteins | sample SumtaG_2_FD_183113 | JGI IMG/M metagenome (GOLD analysis project Ga0209977, IMG submission 183113) | Deep subsurface microbial communities from Indian Ocean to uncover new lineages of life (NeLLi) - Sumatra_00607 metaG (SPAdes) (version 2) | ecosystem: Environmental > Aquatic > Marine > Oceanic...
AAATTTCAAAATTTATTTTTTATGAATCTTTTTCAAGAGATATATCTATTTTATTTTTAGATAGTATAAATTATATTTGGGATCAAGGCAAAAAATAATGTTAGAGAACTAACAATTTTAGTTACAACAACCATCGTCAACTGGATTGAAGAGGTTAGAGAGCCACTCAGAGAAATGCTCCTTACTACACCTATACCTTCCAGCGGATACTGGGGTTATGATGAAATCCACTTGAGGATTAATAGGGAACGGATGTATGCCATAGATACCGTGGATGTAGTAACTCGATTCGTTCCCGTGGCTAAGATCTCGGAAAATATGGGTCGTAAAGCGGGCAGAGAAGTCTTAATGGAGGGCAGAAAGAACTGTCAGCTATGGATTAATGGGTTAGTAAAGGATTGCACGACTAATTTAGGGGGTCTTTTTAAAACTCATAGTTTTAAGCATATTATTCAGCAGAACTGCTTGACACACGTAAAATGGATTGCCTCCGCCCATATAAAAGCATTTGCAGGGATGTCTAAACGATCAAACAAACCCATCCCAAAAGAGTGGCGATGGCTTCGGAACAGATTTTACGCACTTTTTAATGCCAAACATGAAACTGATGCATATATTCAATTAGAAATCATAAGGAACACCATTGAAAGGCTGAAAGGAAAAAGGATTAAAGAGCTTCATACTGCACTCAAGCAGTTAGAAGGGTGGCTGCCAAAAATTATAGCCCACCAGCGAAACACGTTCATTCCAACAACCAATAATCTGTTAGAATCATATCATAAGAAATACACGTATTACCCCTCGTTTAAACGGAGCATGATGACGATAAAAGGGGCACAGCGAATCTTGGATTTTCGTGTTTTTAGGCATAATTTTGGCAGATTCCCTAACTATATTGCTGAACTCGATAAAGATTATCAAAGTTATCGGTTATTAGTCCAAGAAACTCATAACCACCCCTCTATAAGAGGGCATGGAATGTATTTTAAGCATAAGAAAATAAAGCTCGATCAACAATTCGGAAATTATCAGCACCTTTGGAGTGAATACTTTGCCATTAGTTAAGAAAACCAGGTATCGAAAGATTTAAACAAAATCACTTAATTTTGTATCTACCCAAAAGTGCGACAAGAAAGTCTTATGTCCGAATACATGCGATAAAAGGCTCTATCTTTGAATATAAAACGTGATAGAACATTTTACCATAGATTATCATCGAGATGACCGATAGTGGCTATTCACACATGCGTCTTTGGTAACGAAGGGGTGTGAAGCTGTGGGGACAATGTACCGCCAATATTTAGCTACGAAATATGGTTGGGCTAGCCAAGGAACCTATGGGAAACAAAGTGAAGATGCGATAAACTTCGTAAACATAAATCGGCGAAATGTAGCTGGTACGCCGAGACCAAAAAGGTAAGTTGCCGGGTAGAAATGGTTTTTTCTCATTTCTTTGTCATCCATTGCGCAACCGGGGGATAGTGCCTCCCTAAGGGCTCTGTTGAACATTGGGCATAAGGAACTTGGTAATCCCAATAAGCCCCATACACATATGTGGAATGGTATCCTGACCGTGAGGAAAGGGGAGGGTTTAGTGGGCAGAGGATGCTGGAGAAAGCGAAAGTCATGCTGTAATGGTGTGGATAGGGCTATAGTAACGTACGAACTATAGAGATACCCGACTCGAAAGAGTGCTGACTTCCTAAGCAGGTCTCAACGAAAGAAACATATTGAGAAATCTTAACTGAAGGTGAAGTTAGATGATGTGTGAAAACATTGAACAGAACAAAAGACGTGTGGTAGATTGGGATAGTATCCAATGGGATACGCCTAAGAGACACGTAAGACGGCTTCAAGAACGGATCTTTTGAGTAACCCGTGACAAGGACTGGGCGAAGGTTAAAAACCTTCAGAAGCTCCTTGTCAGGTCACAGTGTGCACGACTTATTGCAGTGAAACGAGTCACGCAAGAGAATAAAGGAAAATATACTGCTGGTGTAGATGGACGAATCTACACTACACCACGGGAACGGATGGAACTTCTAGAGGAGGTTCACAATTCCAATATTTTTCGTTACCAGTGTAGTCCCGTGAAGCCGAGCTAGAAAAAGTAATCTTTTATTCCAAAATAGATGTGTCTAATTCTATCAAAAATATTTCTTTACTTTCGTTCCTTATTCTTTTAATTATTTTATCCCTATCTTCATTTAGTTGTCTATTATGTGCATCATTGCCTTCAATAAAAAGAATAGTGTCTAACAATTCGTCACTTGGTCCAAATAATACCAAAACGCTTATATTATAGCCAAGTATATCCTTAAAATCGCATAATTTCTCTAAATCTTCTATAATTTCCTTTAATTGTGTAATATCATTCAGCTTTGCAGTTTTTATTTCAATATGCATCAGTTGAACAGGCTCATTACGATTGCCAAGAATATGAAAAATTAAATCAGGACGCTTATTCCCTACACCTGAAGAATGACTCGCTTTTTCAATTTCTGCTTGAATTTTATGTCTCTTTAACTGTTTTTTAAATTTCAATCTTAATTGATGATAGAATTCAAAATGAAAAGGACGCTCCATCCACGAAGTACCTTTAATATTGTAATGCTTCCGATCAAGATAAACGAAATCTCTTTCCACGGAGGCAAGAGCTTGGAGAAGCGCTAGTACCACTTCATTAGGATGTGTATTTTGACCTTTTGGTTTTACTTTAATTTTGGTTAAGTATTTCATAACTAATTATAATTTCTATAATTAATTTAAGTTAATTTTAATTTTAACCTATAATAAATGCATTAGATATATATCTTTTTCACTCTATATTTCAAATTTTAATTCTTAATACTTAGACTTACTCTTAGGTCTTAGGCGAGCCTTAAGGCGTTGCCAAAAAAATGTAGGGGCAACCTAACTTTTTTGTGTAATCGATACCTCTCTTCGCAAACTTTAAAAAAACTTGCGATCAACAATTCTTAAAAGTAAGAATATCGCAAAACAAAATTAATTTGAAAGTAAAGTTACCAGCATAACCAATGAACAACAGAATTGACTTTAGGCCGTTAGAAAGCCTAGCGGACGAGTGGAACGAGGCTAAAGCGAACGATTTGTTCCGGGACTACCTCAAAAAGCTAGAAAAATACCTTAAAATAGCGCCGGTTGAAAAGCATACATCGATATCTATGGCGAAAGGAAAGGATTCGAGAGAAATTACCGCTCAAAACGTTTACGAGGCTTGGGTCGAAAGGAACTACTCGGAGAAGGGTTTAGAATTAACGATATTCGAGGAGTGAGGGAAACTGTTGCCTTAAGTCCTTCTAAGAGAGCTTTACAATTGTTTTCTCGCAAAGCAAGTGAGAAATTTCGAGTCAGTACAACACGCCGTTAACGTGGTACTCGTAGAAGACGCCTCTTTCGGAAAGTTTCGTCTACGAAAAGATCGAACTAGCGAGTGGCGGGCGTTTATAGACGAAACACGCCGTCAGAAAGAACAGGAGCGCGAGCGCATAGAAGGTTACTTTATCGACGATACGCTCCACCAACAAGTTCAGCGCCATCTATTCTGGTATCTTCGGGAGTACGAGGAGTTAATCAAAGAAAAGACCGAAAACCTTTGTAACATATTGATTCAAGTTTATTGGCGGAAAAAAAAATATTAGAAGAAAAATCTATTGCTTTACTACCCCCACAAAGTCCTATACACGAAAATAAAAACCCGAAAGAAGTAAGAAAAATGATTATAAACGAACAAAAAGATTTATTAGAAAAAAGAAGAAAAAATATCGGTGAAAAATAAAATGGAAGAAATCAATAAAAATAAAGTGGAGGGAGGAATGTAATGAAAAAAACAGTTCAAAATTATATTTTTATATCTATTGGGTTCACGGTTATCCTTCTCTTCCTTTCTTTTCATTTAGTTGACTCTGTAAATAGTCTTATGCACCAATATAATTGGATAGCTCGATCATCGAATATGCTTTTTAATACTACTTATTCTGAAAAGAGTGTTGATTTTTTCGGAGTGGGATTTAATGATCTTAATCTTTTAGTAGATATAATTATAGTAATTGTAATTTTATTGGTTGTAGTTATGATATTTTTAAAAATTTATTGGAGTGAAAAAGATTAAAGAATCGGAGAAAATGAAAATATATTATCATCTGACGATTTAGAAATTTATAATTTTAAAGATGTTAAATTTCCAATAAAAAGAGAATAAAAAAGAAGGAGAAAAACAAAAAAAGGTGAAAAAAGAATGGAAGATAATAAATGTGAACTTCAATGGATTAAAAACCTAATTTTATTTCTATTTATAATAATCTTAAGAATGATTGACTTATAACTACTATAATCGGTTTAATTCTTGAATTAGAAGAAATAAATATATTTTGGAGATTTTTATATAACTTTCCACTAATATTTATAGTGGTACAAATACTCTTGCTTACAATAATAGGTTGTTGTTTATTATTAAGAGAAAATATTAAGGATATTAAACTATGCTCTGTGCATATGTATTTTTTATTATATCTAATCTAATAATTATATTTAACAATATAACATGGTTATTTATTATTATATTATAAAAGAAAATAAAGATAAGCGCACGAGACATTTCATCTACGCGTTAAAAACAGTTAACGATCTACGTTTTGTTTTGAGCTCGCGTAAAGTAATAGGAATCTTAATCTTTTATGGCAAAAGAAAAGAGAAAAAGAAAAGAAAGTCGTATTTTTTGTCCTACGCGCTTCCTTTCTTGCTTGCTTTAACTTTACTAATCGATCTAAAATTATTAAAGGCTTTTTCTTTGGCATCTAATAGCCTTTAGTTCCTCGTTTTTGAGGTTTTCATCTAAGCGATATTAATAATTAGTAGCGTTTAAATAGCTAAGTGTTGATTGATTGATAGTAATTTTCTGAAGGTCTTTTAGCGCGGGGTTAACTCGGTTTTTTAAACCTTCGTTGAGATTATAGCCATAAAAGAAAAAAAAAAGCGTTGGGAGGTTAAATACCCATTTATAACCATAATTTTATTATTAATTGTGTTATTTGTGAAATTTTAGGTATTTTAAGAATTAATAGACAAGAATTCAGAAGGTGGCAGGAACCACGAAAGACGAAAACGAACTCTTTATTTTGAAGGAAAAAAAGAAGTTAAAAAGAGCCTTTATTTTTTGGGACCACGCAAACGTGTTCCACATCCTTCAAGAGCTTAACGTTCGGCTCGATTACGACTTAGCTAAAAGAAGACTCGCGCGAGAATATTACTTAGTCGCACCCATTATGTATATGGGCAAACCAAGAGTAATATTTCCGAAAAAGCAAAGATTTATCGATGCGTTAGAATCTATTGGTTGGTCTATAACGGAAAAACCGTTGAAAATCAAACCTTCGGGGAAGCGATCGCAAAACGGGGTGGACGAAACTATGTTTATGGATATATACGATTTCGCCAAGGAGGGCGCCTACGATAAGGCGATTATCGTTAGTGGCGACGGAATATTTGTTGGAGTCGTAAAAAGATTAAAAGAGCTAGAGACTAAGGTAGAAATATGGAGCTTTCGAAAGTCAATTTCTCGAGCGCTAATTAAAGAAGCTGGCGCAGAAAACGTTTATTATCTCGACGACATTATAGACGAAATTAAGCTCGATGGTAAGTAAATCAAAAAACTAAAGCTCGGTGATTAGTTAAATTAAAACTACGAATATTGTTAGTCACTTGGGAGGATAAAACAATTAACGCTTCGAAATTTTCTTCTTGAGTCTTTGGTTGGTTTTGGTAATTTTTTGTTTTTGGTGGCGAGGTTGGGAACGGGAACGAGAGCTTTTCTCTTCCCTTTTCTCGTTTTCTTTTTTTTGTCTTTAAAGTTTTTTTTTACCTTTCGATCAGTTCAGGCAATAAAAAAACGTTAAAAGTAACGATTTATTTTCCAAAGTTTTCCTGACATCGTTTAACCTTGTAAAATCAAAGTGAAAAAAAAGCTTGGTTTAAATAGTTGCATTTAGAAAAATAGTAACTTTTTTTAACGACTAATTGAGAATGTGGAGAATGCTTGTATTTAGAAAATCGTTCCTAAACCCAATACTTATTCTTTAACGCGGGCTCTCTCCTATTCTCCTATATTTTTGCTTTTGCGACCGTTTTTACCAGTGCTTCCTTTTGATTTTAGAAAATTGTTGTAATTTAAATAGCCTTTTTTTTATCAAATTAACGTAGGTTTTTTACCTATTATTGGGTTTTCTCTGAACTTTTCTATGAACCATTGGTATTACATATTTTAACTAATTAATTCAAATTAGGTTAATTTTATGAATTTAACAAGCGTTAAGTATAAGGATAGTTGTATTTATATAAGTTTAAAATGCTCACAGAACGAGTTGGACGGTCGAGATGTAGAGTCGTTCCTTCGAAAATTTAGAAACATCTACATAGTCTACAAGATCAAAGCGTTCGACAGGCAAGTGCGGAACACGATTTTAATTAAGAGGAAAGACCTTTTCGTCGCTGGCAACGACATCACTTTAAACTTCAAGCTTAGCCACCTCCATCATCCAGAAGAAAGCCAGATCGAAATCGGAACGCTTAAGTTCAACTTTCACGAAGATAAAAGCGAAGTACTTTCAATTAACAAGACTTATTATTTTCGCGAAATCAGATCGATAGCGCCTATTGCATTTGGAAAAAAAGAACTAAGAAAAAATAAGAATAACACCTTAGAAAATAAGACTTTTTACGTTTTAGAAGAAAGATATTTTAATCGCTATAAAGATCCTAAACCTAGCAATTCTTCTACAAGTTCTAAATTTTCTAGAAACTCTAAGTCTTTGAGACCTACTAAAAGTTCAATGCCAGACAAACTTAAAGAATCGCTCACAAGTCAAAAAAAGGAACTCAACCCGCAATCTAATAAATTTAAGGAAGATTCGATCGCTGCCGATAGTTCGACCGTTATCGAAGAGACGACATCTATTTCTTCGGTTGTATCGGAAGTAGAATCAGATATCGAAAGCAAGTTGGACTTAGAAACTATGAAGCTTGATATGGATATTAGGCAACTCTGCTACGGTACTATCGATCTCTTGCTCTCCAACTTACCTCTACCAGAATTTAGCAACGAGCATAGCGCTTCGAACGCAATGGTAAGGTCGATCCACAGGTATATTAACACCGAATTGCTGCAAAACGAACACGAAGGGGGCGAAAGCACGTGAACTTTTACGACACCAATTTGCAGTATTTAATGAGCGACATGCTCGTCTATTCGTACGATTTCGGTCCAATAAAAGAAGCTATTAAAAATATTTTTGAAGAAATTTCTACAATTCCTTTCGAGTTAGTCGTTATCGTAATTGCGAAAGCTCCTACCATCGAGAGTCCGCTTATTCAACGATTTTGCGAGGAAGGCAAGCTAAAATCCTTTCAAAAAAAAGAGGTTTGCGTGAAAATTAAGGAAGCCATCAAAGGGGCGCTCAGCAACGAATTAGAAAGCTCGCTGAACAGGTTTTCAAAAATTAAAAAGTGTTCGAAAATCAAGGTTAAGAGCAATTTTAGCGAGTTCAGAGTTAAGATTAGCGTCCATCGTTTACATAGCTTCTCCCCTAAGTTGCTTTTTGCCGTAATCAATCACTTTAACGTGGACCCGCTTGGTTATTGCGACGAAGTAGAGACTATCGTTTCTGTAGCGAGAACCGAAGAATCTAACCTCGAACCCGTTTTTAAAGAGAAGTTGCCAAAATTACCTGCTGTTGAGTCGAAAAAGTTTGTCTCTCTTGAAGATAAAGAAAGCGTTTTAGATTTCTTTAGGTGCCCTGAAGTGAAAGAAATTCTATTTTCTCACTTTTTCCCACGCGGATTAGAGAACGATCGGATGCGCACAGAAATTACGTACGACGCACTTCGAGGAGATGTCGTAGCCCAAAAAAGAAGAAAGGTGTTGCTTCCATCTGGAGAGTACGAAAACTTACACGATGCCATTACACCATATATCACGCACGAAAAGTTCTTACAAATTGTCGATATCAACAACATTCTTGGATTTTATCCTTCCGTTCGAACTGCGAAGACTCAAGAAATAGTTACTGCCATAATTGACATAGATGTTTCCAGCTTTTTACGGACTTCTTTTTCGCCTTCAATTATTTGGAATTTGGTAATTTCGTTAACCGAAGAAATAGTTAAAAATCTAACCACTTTTCTTCGCTTACCCACGCCTTTAGTGGTATTTTCTGGGAGTAGAGGGGTTCACATAACTTATCGTTTAGCGGCAGATTCCGTTAATTCTGACTTTAACTACGTGAACTACTCGGAATTATACTTGCTACCGTCTCAAAAATCGTTAGTAAAGAACAAGAATTCCTTAATACACAGTAAGTTTACCTTCGTGCGAAGTTTGATGCAAGCAATTTTACTATATACAGCCCAAAACATACCTCGCGAAAGGATTCCTAAAACCATTACAGAAAGGTTAGGAATAACGAGAATTATGGATTTATTTACTTTATCGGTGTTTTCGCGCAACAAAATAGGCGTACTCTTAGACACTAGCAGTAACAACAGCTCTGTATTTCGAGTTTTTTCCATACACCCTACCACTGGGTTAGTGTCCATTCCTCTGCTCGATCCTAAAACTAAAAAGATACGAACCGAGTTAAAAAATTATACGAACCTCAAAGAAGCGAGCAAACCAGAAACCATAACGAAAAACTTAAAAGCAGGAATAAAAGAGATGTACTATCAATTTCCCCCCGAAATTACCAGAGATCACATTAGATACCTATTGCGACCCGATACCTTACTACCCACTTTATCGATTATCGTGCGATTTTCCGACCGATGGGCGACCGAGAGAAGTCCTTGGTCTATGAAGTTCTGGTTGGAGATGTATCAGTTGAACAACTTTTACGATTATCTTATAGCCAAGATGCTTTCGCTCGAGCGTTCGGATAGAAAGATCGGAATTTCGTATCAGGAAATTGTCGAACTAATCGATAAATCTAAAGTCAAAACCAAAAAGTTCGCAAGAGAGGTTATAGACGATTACTTTTTCAGGAATCTTAGCTTTAAGGCGTTAAAAGCGCGATTAGACGCGTTCCACGACCTAGACTTTTACGCCAGCTTTAAGTTTACGGATCTTGCGGCATTACCACCTGAGAGATTCGAACGACTTTTTTCGAACTTCAGAGAGCGAAACTTGTTCTTCCGAAAATTTACCTCTTTTTTCAACGCCACTTTAGTTTTATTAGGCCAATATTCTCGAGAGGAATCTAGAATTACTCCTAACGCTCGGCAATCTTTAGAACTTTTATCTAAAAGAGCGCGACTTCTAAACGAAAAGGTTAATTTGCTTAAACTCGCGAAAGAAAAAGAAAAAAAACTGATGGTTAAGAAAGATTTCGTTCAAATTTCTTGTTTGTTTAACTTATTATCTAAATTTCTACAAGAGGTGATTGGTCGTGCCAAATAACAACAACGAGTTAAAAGAGGAGAAAGAGTTAAGAAGGCTTTGGATTAGTTTTAGGCTCCAAGGCGATCTAAAAGAAATAAAAAAAGCGGTTTCTTCCATCGACTCCATCGTTTCGAGCGCGAAAGAAGGTAAAAAAGTAAGAGCGCGCCAATTCGAGCTGAAAGAAAGGTTTCCACCGTACAAGTACGCTATAATAGATTTAGAAGGGGACGCTCCTAAACTTTTTGGGCTTGTCGTATCAAACCAAGTGTATCAAATATTCGTAACGGACGAAAATTATCTGTTGAACTTATACGAAGTTGTATGGAAAATTTTAAACGAGCTAATTGATTTTTACTTGTTTACTTTTTCTAACTACGAAACTCGCTTTTTAAAAGAGATTTTACCCTTTAAACTCAAGGAAGCGAGAGATAGAACCTTTTTTCAATTCTTAAAAATTGTAAACATCCAAAGAAGAGACTTTGAAGGGCTAGTTCCGGCGCTATATAGCTTAAACGAGAGTTTCTACCGCGACCCCTTGCTTCGGGACTCCAAAAAAATCGAGCTTCACTTCAAAAAAAAGAATTATTTCCTAATTCTAGAACACAACAAATCGTGTTTGTTATCCACGCTAAAGATAGTTAGAAAGCGTTATTTAAAACTAAATTTAATTTGAGGTAAAATAATAATAAAAAAAAACTAAAAATAGAGAGTTAAAAACAACATGATAGAAGAAGTGCCTTTAGACGAGCTTAAAATACGCGAAAATAAAATTCGAAAAAACATTGGGGATTTGTCCGAACTGATGAGTTCAATGAGCGAAATTGGACTGTTAAACCCGCTAACTATCGACGAGGACTATTACGTAATAGAAGGCACGCGAAGATATTACTCCGCCAAAAATCTCGGCTGGAGTAAAATAAATTGCGACAAGCGTATCGGCCTATCCGAGTACCAGAAATTAACCATCGAGATCGACGAGAACTTGAGGAGGAAAAACTTAAATCCTGCCGAAGAAGCCAAGGCTTTAGCTTTAAAAAAAAGGGCTTACCAAAAAATCCACCCTGAGTATAGGCGAGGCGGCGACCGAAAGTCTAATGCCTACATAGAGACCAAAAAAAATCAAAGTGCAAATGCATCACTTAGGTTTTCGCAAACTCAAGCGCAATTATACGACGCTTCGGAGCGGACTATTAAAACTAAGACGAAGATAGGCGAGTTCATCCTTGACGGTAAGTTAGAAAACAAGATAGTGGACCAATTTGGTAAGCGTAAGATCTCCCAGCGAAAAATACTAGAACAAATTAGAGACGTCGAACAGGGAAGAAAAATCGAAAAAATCGCACTTGAGAAGACGAACGATAAAAAACGAAACTTAGAAATTTTCAAAACCTTAAAAAAACCTAAGAAAAAAGAAGCAGTAATTGTAGCTACTAAGAAAAAAAGAGAAGAAGCCGAAGATGAGGTTAAGCACTGCAAGATTTGCAAATTAGGCGTTCAACTGACTTGTCCCGCTTGCAAGGAAACAATCATTTTGTGCGAGAGGTATAAAAACCCCTCCTTAAGGCGCGTCGATTCGCTTGTTTGCGAGATGTACGAAGAAAGGTATTGAAGAAACTCGAGTAAATAGCATGCGTTATATTTTTTTTTTTCAGATTAATTTTTTACGCTATTCTATTAAGTCGTCTTCTTAAAAGATAAAAAATAACTTAATTATAGAATAATCTTATTATTATTTTGGTAGTTAACACCATGGAAAATCGAAAGGCAGTCAAGGAAGTCGTATCCTTTGCTAAAAAATGTTTTAAGCAAACGAAACCGAAATCCTTGGAAGCACGAAGAGTGAAAGACGAAAAAGTAACAGATTTCGGATTTCCTCCCGTTGTGCTAAGGTCGAAAGCGAGAGTAAAATACATCGTGTGCGCAGATTACTCCGATCAGTTGAGAGTTTACTTTTTTTCTAACTCGGGCCAATCTTTAGGCGCTAAAAATTACGATAAAACTCTTAATATAAAGAAAGAAATAGCGAAAAAAAGCAATTTAATAACTAAATTCCCTCGAAAACGCTCTCCTTACGCTTTATGAGAACGAACTAAGATGCATGCAATTGTATAAATTTGTCTACATTTGTTGACTTTCGCATAATTTTGCCTACCTTTACGCCCAAAAGTCGACTTTTTTTGCTCTTTGTCGATGATTTGTGGCAAAAGTAGACGCTGACTTGTAATTGAAACCCCTCTAAAGTAGTACTAAGGTAGTAATTACCTAATCTAATATGTTCTTAACGAAATTAATTATTCAGGTAGATAATCTGGATCGTAAAATCACAATCAAGTCAAAGTTCGCATTCCTCAAGGTTGTGTAATGTCAAAGTAATCTGTTAAAAACCTTTATATAAGATCATTTTAATTTGTAAACAAGTCCTTCTTAAAGACTAAAATAAATTTAGACAAAATCGTATATTTAGTTTTTTATTGTAAAAATATTGACTTATAAAAGTGGAGAAAAATGAAATTAAATTTTTCTTTTATATATCGAATGATAATAAATTCTCTAAACACAAAAATTAACTGTTTTAATTCAATCGGAAGAAAAAAATTAAAGGTAAAACATTATTTTAAGTTCTGAATTGTCAAAGGATTTTAGCGTAAGGCTCCGAGTAAAAATATGCATTAAAAAAAGAATGAACAAAAATTTTAAAACAGTACCAGAAGATATAAAAAAAGAGTGTAATTTGGATAAAACTGTTTACCTTTACCTAAGAGAGTTTGAAAAAGAAGGCGTTATTGAAGTTAAACGCGACAATAATAAATATCTAGACATATGGTTAACGAAAAAGGGTCTTCAACAGCTAAACGACCAGATGCTAACGCCCTATAGCAACGATATACGAAATATGGTCTTAAAGATGGACGAGAGCAGCGCCCCTAAAGTAGAAGTTGACGATAATTTAATTAACTTCGTGTTGTCTACTAAACCAGAGTTATCTTCCTTTATTCGAGAATTTATCGTTAAAGAGTACAGTACTGTTATTCCTAACAACGTTTTCAACGTAATTTCTCCTAAAATAGATGAATTTTTTGATAACAAATTTTTCAATTTGAATAACATTAGTCAGAAATAGCATACATTTTCATACATCATCCCATTTTTTATACACAAAACTCTAGAAACCCTATTCCCAAATTTTTGGGAACTCCCAAATTTTTGGGAGTAGATCTGACAATTCCTATTTTTTTGGGAATAACTTTTCATAAAGTTTAAATATCATTTCATTCTAATTAGAAATCATAATTAAATTCTTAAAATTTTGAGAGACATGCTCAGAGGCGTTGATAGAAAAACGTACCACCTTGCGTATATATGTTATGAGTGTATTTCTGAACGGTCTATGATTAAAATTTTTTATAACTGAAAATAAATGTGTTGAAAAATGAGAAACAAAATTAAATTGCTAGCAATATTGAGCTTACTTTTACTATCGTTTTTTAGTCCATTATTTGTGTCTGGCCAGGAAACTGCTGATCCAATCAAACCTAGTTTTAGTTGGCAAGAAACTACCTATGATTACTCGTTATATCGAGAATGGAGCAGTGATTCGAGAGTTATTAATTATTCGGACGCATTCTCAGACGTGTTTAGTGCGAATTTGTATTATTACAACGAGAGCGAACAGACAATAACAAAAGAAATCCGGACGCATTATTACAATGGGAACTATAGTTTTTTTTCAAATAAAACAACTAAGGGCTATATCGACGTTAACATGGGCTTAGATGTGTATCGCGTTGACACCCAGTACGGAGACGCTGTTGATCTGATTTGGATGGCTTTAAAACAAGGGACTTTAGAGATGGACTATTTTCTCGAGCAGTTTGAAGAGGATTATTCGTTTATTGAAGAATATTACATAGACATTGAAAGTGAATTTACTAAATTTAACGCGACAACATCGGAAATCTTGGATATTTGGAGTGAAATTTCCAACGAAACGGGCGTACTTAACATGACAGTCGATGGTGACCCGAGCGATTCTCATTCGTATTATTCGTATGATATAGAATTTTCGCTTCCTCTAATTTTAGTGATGCAAATTTACACTACAGAGAACAACGATAAAATTGCTTGGGCTGAAATATTTTACGACTATATCGTTTATAACGATTTAAACCAAGATGGTATTTATTCTGCGGGCGAAACGGACAATCCTTCCACTTCAGGATTTAGCATATACTCAGGCGATGAGATGTGCGGCGTAGTAAGACCTCTGGCTTGGGATTTCCAGATGTATTACGAATACATCGATCTCATGACAAACACTTCTGCTAATATTACGATTCATGAAATCCTTCCCTTCGATAAATCTGTTAGCGAAGTTGCTTCTACTATCCAATTCACTCCGCCCATTTTAATTGGCGATAGTGTTGTTTCTTGGGACATAGAATACGCACAATTTCCAATTAAAGCTACTATTATAGACCGCGATAAGATTCCATCGGAATTGTATTACACCGAAACAAACGCAACTTATGATCTGATGTCTCCTGGCGATTTCAAATATCAGTTCGATTACAACCTTTCGGAGAATCGAGCTGATTTAGATTTTACGTTAAGTTTATCAAAGATCAGTAACGATAGCTTTTACAACGCGGCCCAAGGATACGGATTATGCCTACCTCACTACAACTTTTTCGTCGCGTCCTTTGATATCAACGAGGTCGACCCGGTCGAGTTAACCATGCCTTCCGATCTTTTTACGTTCGAGTCGAACGGAACGACCGTTGCAGAGATTAACATGATAAACCCTGTAAAGAAGAATTACACGCTATACGATTATCCCGAATTGGGAATAAACACAGAGATGGAATCTGCTGGCGGGAGCTTACATAAATTACTTACGGCAGATAGCGAACAAAGCGCTAACGCCGGTAATCCTTTCGTAAACTTGCTTTATACGATTAAAGAGATTGTGGAAGCTGATCCGACTTTTACGATTGTAGACGACTTGTATCAAATAGAAACGCAAAATTACCCACTCTGGAACGGCGAAAAACTAATTCACGACCCCACTCTTACCATATATTACAAACCTCAAGTTTCTGAAGAAGATCCATCGGAGCTACCTGGACCAGCAGTGATTCCAAGATTCAACTTGTACGCGATCTTTGCCGTTGCTAGCGTAGTCGTATCGATACTAATAATAAAGCGTAGAAAAGAAAAAAAACATCCCTAAATCCATTTTTTTTTATTTAAATATGATAAAATTTGTAAGAAAAATCAAAGAAAAGTATAAGAAAAGTAAAAAACTAACAAAAAATCTCTCAGTGCTAAAAAATGGCAGCTTCTTTAGGAACGGAAAATAGCTGGAAAGACCACCAGAGCTTTAGGCTTGAGTCTCTAAGGCCTATAGCTCAGAAACAGCTCGATTCTTTGTTTCGCAGAATGGAACTTACTCGCGATTACTCGCGATACGCTGAAGAGATAAGAAAAATACTGATTGACGAGAAAAAAAGACAAAAAAACAACTCTAAGATTTAAAAAAGGTAAACGTTTTGATTAAGGAATTTCGAGTGCTTGGGAACAATCGTTTGTTTAAAGAAGTTCTATCCGATAGTTCTACGGTTAAGCTTATAAATAGATCAAGCGACTCGCTTTTCGTAAAGTATAGAAATCATAAAAATCCTGAGACGCGCGGGTTAACGCTTAAAAAGTCGCATGAGCTCACGAACCGTATTAGAGATTATTTCGCTAGACTTGAAGTGGATTTCACAATTATAGAATTAACTATAACGGAAGTTAAGCGCGTTATCGCCGTATATTTTGCCAAGGTTAACAACTGTAAGCTAACCGAAAGTCAACTAGCGTTAATCGACGATTTACGCGGAAGAACGGCGTGCAAGAGAAGAAAAGAAGCTCGTCAAAAGCGCTTTAAAGAAGCGAAATCTCTTAGGTTGTTTCTTAAAGACCAAAATATTGTATACGTTAAATCTTCAAAGGAAAAAAACGAATTTGTGAAAATTAAGCTTATTCACGACGCTTATTTGGAAAAAAAACCTTACGATAAAATTCAGAAAAAATATCTCGAGAAATTAAGGTTAAGAACTCGAGATTTATCAAATAATTTTAATAATTCCCAATCTAAAACAAAACCCGGTTTAATCCGAAATAATCTACAGGATGTAGAAAATAAGATGATAAAAAAAAATAAAGACCAAGTGCAAGAACTCTTTTCGAAAGAAAGATACGTGCAAGATTACGAAAAATGGTTTCCAGAAAAAGAATACCAAATAAATCATCAGAGACGGGTCCAAGAAAGTCGTAAAGAAATCTCGCTCGAATTAAAGAAAATAAATCGCTTTCTGGAGAATTTCGAGAAAGATTGCCCTTCCTGCAAGTATAAAGGAACCTATTCTATCCACATTGAGCCTAATCTAGACGAGTTCGAGTTCGAGATCGAAAAGGATGTCGAAGAGGTTATCTGCGTTAGACCTGATGTTGAACAAATAGAAGCCTTCGATGACGAGACCGAAAAAATTCCCGTTCCTAAAGAAAAAGTACCTATCCATTCCAAAGAAATCCATGAGGTGCAATTTAACGACGTCAAATTAAAGAATTTAAAAAACCTTCTGAGATCAAGCAAAGCAATGGTTAAAAAGACAGCGAAAAAAGTCCTAGATTTAACGGTACGTAAGCGACGCGTGATAAATTTCCTAAACGGTATTAAGAACGCCTCTATTACAGATGTCTTGCTCGAATCTAGCTTGACAGCTACTCAGTCAAAGAAAAGACTTCAGGAAAGAGCGCAAAGCAACATGGACGCAGCGAGAAGTCGTAAAAAGACCACCAAATTCGTTAGGATAAGATCAAAGCTCACGACTATACAATTGAGCGATAACTCTATAACTTTAGTTAAAAATGTAGGAATTATCCATATTTTATGCCTTTTCCTCCTACCAGGCTTTCTTTTCGCTACGATCCCTAAAACCGAGATTACTTCTTTTTTGGGTTTACTTCTTTTGCTAACCTATTCGACTGTGTCTTTATACGTTATCTCGTTCTCTATAAGGCGTCTAATTTTACGGAAAAATAGATTCAGAACGCTAACTTTTTGTTTAAGGCATTCCCTAATTAAAAGTTTAAAAATATTTAGGTTTGAAAATGAAAAAAATGCGTTTAACTTAGGGGATATTCAAAAAAATGGCAGCAAAAAAGCAAGATTAAAAAATAAATATCGTTTCGAGGAAATAAAAATAAGTAAAAATCCCAAGAACAAAGTTAAAAACAAACAAAAGCAAACGATAAGAGGAAGAGAAGCGTTTTTTGGCTTTCTTTTAACAAAAGTCTATAGCGTAAAAACCGGGTATAAATTAGAAGAAGTTCGAAAAAAAAGTAAAAAGAGAGCTAAATTAGAAGAGGTAAACCGCGTTGAAAATATTGAGATAGCCTTTAAAAGAAAGCAAGAATTGGCGCGAAACAAAAGAGATTTTTACGATTTTCTCTTAAAAAAAGTATTCGGCAAAAGATACTTAAAAGATAACAAGTTAAATCACCCGATATCGCCCTCAAGATTTAAAGGAAAGAGAACCAAGGTAAAGGTTGTTAGACGGAAGCGATCTGTTGGCCCGTTTAGAAGTCACTTTCGCTCAATCAACGAATCATCAGGAAACAATTCTACTAACAATACTTTTATCGTTCCGTGCAAAGAGGACTTAAAAAAGATTCAAGAGTTAAACAAGAAAATTCCGTTAAAAACTTCCAGAATCGTACACTACCACGATATGGAAAGTAGAATAGAGTACGAAGAAAATTTAACCCAAAAATACAGAAAAGAAGAAGGTATCCCTGATTCTTACTTCGTAAACGATAAAATACGAGATATAGGCGATTCTGATAATGTTGTTGAGATATTTCTAGAAAAAAATCATCGAGAAAAATTCGATGAATTTTTCAACAGAAATCTTACCCTTTCAAAATTGTTACATTATTCAACCGATTTAAGCCTAATTAAAATCGCAAAAAATCGAGATAAATGGACAAGAATCGCAGACTTTAACACAGATAACAACAAAATAAAACGGCAACTATCGATTTTATTAGAGAAAGTATGTAAGTCAATACTGATCTTTAAAGATATTGAGGAATCTTACAGGCGCGAATATAACAGATTTTTGCTTGATGATTCCTACGCCAAATTGCTTATCCCACTCCAATTGCAACTTAATTTAATAGAACTATCTCAAAACGCTAAGTTAATTAATAAAAATCTTAAATTTTGGTTAGTAAGCAGGAAAGAAAGAAGACTATTTAAAAAACTTCTTAGAACGATAAGAACCTCCTACCAAATTCTTAATTACGCGGGTCTAATCGATTTAGCCGCTTTAAGCGCAAAAGATAAAAGACTTCCAGAAAAACGCAAAGATAGGATTAAAAATTATCTTAAAACGCGTTGGATTTTATTAAAAGAATGGTTAAATTATAAAAAATGCAAAATACAAAATATTAAGATTAAAACTAAAAAACAGCTTCAAAAAGTCGTTCAACAGAAAAAAGAAGTAACTTTAAAAAACCGACTCGAAGACGATAATAAAACTAAGGAACGCTTACAAGAATTAATTTTCGCGTTAAATCCCGAGCGAGATCCTTCAATAATCAATAGTAAGCCTATATTCGAAGTTTTCCTAAGTGTCGCAAACAAATCTACGAACTTACAGCTAGTATCTGCCATTTCCGCGTCAATTAGCGCCGGATATTTTGCGCAACACCCACCAGAAATTTGCTCGTTAAATTCCGCGTTAAAGGAGCAGAACAGCCAAGCGAAAGAAGAATTTGAAGAGCTAGATAAACTTAAGTTCAAGCTTCCAAAAATTGACAAATCTAGTAAATCAAAATTACGGCAAGTTATTACGATTAAGAAGATAGTCCCTACATTAGTGCAATTACTACCGTTTTTAGGAGTGTTTTTAATCGCAATAATAACGCTTACTTCTCCCAACGTTTTGCTGTTTACCCGCGATATTATAATAGGTTTCGATTTTGTTTTAATTCTTATTCCTCCTGTATACATCGTTTTAATTTCGGAGAAAGTAATCTTAAAAAAGAAGAGACTTATAATAATTGCCGGCGTTCCGTTCTTAAATTTATTAGCTGCTACGATCTTTGTAATTATTAGTTTAGAAAATTACGTAGGATTTCTCGTGTTGTTTTCTATGGTTATCTCTCAAATAGTAATTGCGAAGCAGGAAAAAAAGTGGCAGCCTCAAAAAGAACAGAAAGACCAAAAAACCAAAATAATTAAATATACTCAACGAGAAGCTAAATATTATAGTTTATTATACCATAAGTATAAGTTTACTTTATTGGGTACAGTTCTCCTCCTCTTAGGTATATATTTTTGGAACACTTTCTTTTTGGCTCCGCAAAATCTGGTTATTCCTGGAATTCTTGCGATTGCATCCATTTTACTTTTAACATTAAAAAGTAAATCCTACGTGCGAAGGCTACTTGCTTTGCGTAAAAGGGACAAATTAAGAAAGAAAAACAACTCGAGCAAATTGTTTTTAATTTTATACGAGGATCGAAAAATACGGGCGGCCTCTTTAATTATGATATTTCTGGTTTGCATGCCATTATTGTTTACGGTTAGGTCAATGATCTCAATTGAGACGCCTTTTATAGATTTTGGGAAGGTTGATCAAAGCGTTAGGATTAAATCAAGTAACATAGATTTTTCAACGCTAGAATACTTTCTAGATTTTAACGATTTGGAAGAACTTTCGATTAACGACGAGTTTGTAGTGCGCGCCGTGATCGACACCCAAATTGGAGAATCCGCTATAATGCGCGTAAGAATAATACCAGAAATAATACCAGACGTTTACGACTATGAATCAAATCGCGGTTTTAAAGAGCTTATCAAGAACGGTATGCGCTTACATTACGACGTTTTGTCTGAATATACAACTGGACCTTTAACTGACGCTGACTACTATACTCCTGTCGAATTAAACGAGCTAGATCTTCTTCCGGGACAATATCGTGTTGAGTGTTATTACAGTATTAGAACCGGTTGGGCGATGAGGAGCGCTAATCCAGAAGTTTACGAGGTAACGCTCGTTAAAGACGACTTAACGGTAATCTCAAACGACATTTTTCAAGAAGTTTTGGATTCGAAATATTACGGCGTTGTATACACTTTTGAGCACCCTGATAACGGCTCGTGGACGATCGTGTTTGATGGAAGGCTAGTGAACAGCATTAGAGAGCCTTTACCTGCTGAAAATTTATCTTTGTATATAGAACAGAACGATCGTTTCGAAAATATAGCGAACATTACTACGAAAAAAGATGGAACCTTTTATTACGCTCATAAAGTCTACGGCTCAATCGAGCAAAATATGCTGGTTAAGATATCTCGGGCAGAAGATAGTTATTATAATCCAATGAACTATGTTGAGTATGCTGGACTAGAGTTTGACGCAGTTAATGGGCGATATTTCCTTGATCGAAACGAGGACCTTTATCCTGACTGGCCTTTCAGCATATACGACTTATTAAGAGCGCATACGAGCAGTTACACGCCTCCTGATTCTTTAGATTTCTGGGCAAAGTTTGATTTAGGATTAGGCTTTAGCACCTTCGACGAGATTCACAGCTTGGAAGGAACCTTAGAAGGAAATACGAATTGGACGGACGGAAAAAACGATTATGGCCTTTCTTTTGATGGAGATGGCAATGTAATAATTCAGGAAAATGTCGGGTCTACGATCTATAACACGTATGCAAACGTATCCTACGAATATGGATGTGTTATAGTTATAGAAAATTGGACTGAACAAGGGAGTACAACAGGTTCGACAGTTTTAACGTTGGATAAACCATCTGGGGTTAAATCAGGCGATTTATTACTACTCATCGTGATGAACGACGATACTTCTGCAACGGCTTTTTCAGATAATAAAGCAGGTTGGAATTTTGTGGATACTTCTGGTTCTACATCCTCTGATACCCATGTTGCCGCTTTTTGGCGAATTGCAGATGGAACAGAAGAATCAACTGAGACTGTAACTTCTGCGGGAGCAGATGAATGGATGGGATATTATCTTAGGATCACGGGTGCTGATGAAACGGCTCCAATCAACGCCTATAACTTTGCACAATCTTCCTTGAGTAGTAGTAGCCATGTTATTCCAGCAATCACTACCACTGTTGATAACAGTCTAGTGATATATGGGTTGAGCTTTGACGGAGGAGACGGGTATCCGTTCGGCGTCTCGGGAACTGGTTGGGCTGAAAAAGACGAATACCAAACAGGAACGAGTGGAAGTGGCGATGTGAGCGGTTGTTTTGGCAGCAAAGATTTGGCATCTCAAGGGTCTTCTGGAAGTGCAACAGTTAGTTGTAGCGTTTCAGACGGCGGCGCCTACTTTCAACTCGCAATTGCACCAGGTGTCACGCAAGCAATCGGAACAGTTCGTCCGAATGGAGATGTTACCGCCCAATGGGAAGCATCCACTGGGGGTAGTCATTATGCACTCATTAATGAAACGACATTAGATACAAGCGACTACATCTACACTTCGAGTCTTACTAGCGGAAACGTAGCCGACGAGTTTAACACGACTACTTTGGATATTCAGAGTGGAAATGTGAAAGAAATTCAAGTAAAAGTGTTCGGAGTAGATAGCGAAACTGGTATTGATTCTACTATAAACGTGTATTGTGGAAGCTGGTTAGAAATAAAACCTTTAAACATGGAGTTTGGAGAAGGATGGTATACTTATTCGTGGTCTGGTTTAAATCTGCCCCAAACGGATTTAGACGGTATGAAGATCAAATTCGGATCAGAACAACCGACTGCAGGAGGCATCATTCAAGAAAATTTTGATTACGTGCAATTTGGAGACGTGTTAGACGCTACTTTGGGTAACTCTAACAACGAATTCGTAATTACCGGGTGGTTATATCCAACTAACCTAGCTTCAAATCAAAGTAGCAACGGAATTAAAAACGTATTTTTTGCTAAAGACGGAAATATAGAAATTGGAGTTAACGAAAGTGGATTTTTGCAACTTTATCTTAACACAAATAGCATTGAAGCTACGGGGACTTACGGCTTTGCCAACGCAATTTCGTTAAATCAATGGTCGTACATCGCCGTTCGATACAACCAGAGCGATGTTGATGTGCTCATCCAAGATATTTGGTGTCGGGAAGCCCTTGGAGGCACGCTCGAGCCTTGGGACGGTGGAGGTACCTTACAAACTGGCGGAAGTTTAACTATTGGTGCTGAATCTACGAGTTTCGCTAGCTTTACTGGAATATTAGACGAAATCTCTGTTTTTAACGCATCCCTTACAGATTCTCAAGTAGAAACTCACATGGGTAACCCTATTGTTTCGATATCACCCGGCGTTTCGAAAGAAGATGGAACGGGCGGTTGGACTTTAATTACTACTCCAGGAGAGATAATAGATGATTACCTAAATTTTGAGGTAAACGCTACAGGAAACGAAGTAGAATCGATGGAATTCTATTTATCAAATATCGAGCCCAATTTTCAAACCCAAACCGAAGCCGATTGGGATTTACTTGCTAGCTTTAACCACGATTCTTCTTATTATTCCTATTTACTCAACTCGAGAGACCTTCCCGACAACGATAGTTGGTATTTTATCAGTAAAGCTACAGATATAAGCGATAACACCGTTTACGATTTTTATAACATTTATTTTGCAATAGAACACTTCCACGATTTAGTTAACTACACATACATCGATCAGGGCGGGAGAATAAACCACAATTCCCATATCGGAGTGGTTCCTATCGAAGGTTTCGAGTGGCACATCTCCTCGTTAAACGTTTTCGTAAACCTTTCCAACGATATCGATTACGTAAAAAGCGTTTCCTACAACGATCTGTATTCGTACTATTGGTTAATTGATCTTATTGAGCTACAAGATTGGGCCTTAAACAAAGGTTTATCGCCCGATAATTACGCTATCAACTTTATAATCGAGGCTAACTTTTCTTATAGTTTCGGAAAGCCTTTCTATCTATATAATTATTCCCTCGATAATATAACCTTAGACATTAAGGGCCCTGCCATAGAACTTTTAACGGGCGGCGCTTACTCTCTCTCTTTAGGGTCGACTTACGACGTTATCGAAAACAATTTAATTACAATGGGTATCAATTCAACAGATTCCGATTTTGAAAAAGTCTCTCTTGAATACAAATATACAACCCCAACTACTGCCGATTGGATAGTTTACGGAGATTTCGAAGCAGACAATTCGCTTGCTGGGTTGACTTTTGACGTCGTTAACTTGCGGGACGATAACATCACTATTAGATTTATAGGTTACGATTCTTTACTAAACAGCAAAACGCTTTACGAAGCTAACTATTGGTTGGTAAAAGATTTCAACAACCACGAGAATTTCGTAGTTCAAGGGATAGAGAGCGGAACCCTTTACGGTTTAGATCAAGATAATATGGTTAATTTAAACGTTAAAATTTTACCTGTAGATAACGATATAACTAAAGTCAGAATTAGTACTGGTTACGAAACTTTTGAGCTAAATAACGTGAAATCCGAGGAAAATCACATTTATTTCACGGATGATATAAAGCTCAATTCTTCCAAGTATCCGATCTCAGGGAGCGACTTCACTTTTATAGACGTATCTATTGTGTTATATCAAGGAAACGATCGCATAACAAGTAAAGATACTACGATAACCGTTATTACCAGAGTTTTTAACGACGCGGTGGAGATTTCGGATTTAATAATTAATATAACTAGTACAATTAATAACGTAAAAATGAGTTTCGCAAATGGAACTAACGCATACAACAACTCTGATTCAATTCCTTTTATCGTAAATAACATGCCTCCTATTGTTAAAATCTTTAACTCTTACGGCGATTTGGTGCAAACTATAGATTTAACCGCAAACTTCGATTATTTATCTAACGTTAATTTTACTGAGGTTGAAATTATCGACAATACATTTACCGTAGCTATTCCAGACTTGCCTGCTGGGGACGAGATATGCTCAATCGAACTCTTGAAAGTAAATGGCTCGTCGTATCAATTCTCGTATTTTATAGACGTGGTTAGCGAGACCATTTTATTCACTTTGTTAACTCAGCAAGACTTAGATGGTGTTTACGATAGCTTTAGTCCTATTTCCATGGATTATGGCGTATCAAACAAAACCCACAATAGCGATCAATTTATAGCAAGTTTTGAATTTTCTCAATTAACTCAAGATAATTACACTTTTATTGGAGAGTTTTTTGATATCTCGGGCGAAATATCTCGATTTATTTTCAATACTTCAATTTCCATAGATTTTCACGGTCCACAAATATATGGTCAATTTACTAATAATTGTTCGATCAACCCCGAATCGGGCTCTATATCTTTTGTAGTAAACGATCTATCGGGAGTCTCAAGTTATTATTTCAACGCAACAATTAATGGATACTGGACAATTATTAATAACCTCTATACATTTACTTTTACCGATAGTATTATATCAGGAGGTACTAAATATATAACCTTCACATGTAACGACACTTTAGGTTTTGAGACCAATTTCAACTTTTTAATTAAGATCGATAAATCCGAACCTGTGTTTTCAAACGTCGAGACTTTGTCTTCTTATTGGACCGATTTATTCGAGATTAACGCAATTATTACCGAAACTTCTGGATTTGCGCTTACCATCGAAGCTTTACACTTATCGTCGGGTTATAAGGCGTACAATTTGGATTACACTATAACGAGAAGAGATGGTAAGTGGGTAATTTTAATTTACTCAGAAGGTTTGCAGAACGGCTATTACAGCATTACTCTAATTGCTACCGATAGCGCCGGTAACATAGGAACTTACTCCATAGAAAGCGTTTACTTAGACGCTCAATTTCCCGAAATTGAATTGATTGAAGAGCAAATTCTTACCGATAGCGGAAATGTTTACAATAATACTATTACAGATACTATTTATTTTAGCAACGAAAAATACATCGAAATATCTGCTCTTGACGAATTATTCGACGGTTTTGATTGGAGTCAGATAGATCCAATAATCGCCGAACAATTAGGAGTTAAAAATATATCTTTTTATTACACGAATCCACTATCTTGGTACAATATCTCTGTTTTAGGAGTTCTAGATTACGAAACTTTACACTACAAGATTACCGGTTACGGCAACCCAATTAACTACAATATCATGAACGTAAAAAGCATACAGAAGCTCAAAATAGGCGACTATTACATCGATAAATTTACGGTGCTTTTAGACGGTACCTCTCTAACCATTAAGATCGACGAACAATACCGCTATCTTTTGTCGCCGTTTTTAACAGACCAAATTTACTCTCAATTTTACGAATTAGTAGCAGATAAAATCTTTTTAAGTTTTAATAGCGACACCAAAAAATGGGAATTGCTCTCTTCGGGAAAAGATTACTTTAACGTTTCCGATTATCTCGAATTGACGGAAGGTCAGAAATTTTTGTTCTGGTTTGAAGCGCAAGATGGTTTAGGAAACGAATTACGGTCTCACAAGCTTTATGGAGTATACGATAACGTTATTGAAAATTCTCCTCAAGAGCAATCGCTCTTTGAATGGAGCTTAGGTACCAACTCAAACGATGCGGGTATAATTGTTTTCGGCTCAGACTTCTATTCTGATAGCACAATTCAATTAGACGTTTCTTCGGTGCTTCCTACCGTATCGGGAGAATGTGATGTCGTTAGAATTATGATTTACGGTTCTGAAGATAGTATAACTTGGGATTACGTTGGCAGAGCTTACTTCAGCGGCGAAGAGAACTTGTGGAACTACTATTGGGACGGAGATCAGCTAAATCCAATGCCTCCCGAAGATTACAACCTCAAAATATACGCGTTCGATCGAGCCGGAAATTATTTGTCCCAAACTCATGTTGTTAGATTGTACGATTACACTCAAGTAGTATTGTTAACCGATGTAGTTTTTGGTCAAGTGTTTGGGTACAACGCATCCTTGATTTCTAACCCTCAAACGATCGAAGGAGTGATCGATAACTATTTCGAAGGTTCCTCTGAAAGTTTATGGGACATAATTGCAGAGTTCTACGATCCTAATTTAAGAGAATGGATCCCATTAGCTTATAACGCTTCTACAATAGTTGCTAATGGCGATTCGGCGACTTACACTATAACTTGGGATATTAGCAAGGATTTATCCTTCGTTAGGTCCATGTACGATTATAATTACGAGTACCTCCCCTTAAGGATAAATTCCGCCACGAGTTCTGATTTATGGGGCTCTTGGGGTTTGTTTTCGGGTAGCTCTCAAGATTGGCAACCTATAGTAATCAGCGAATCAAGCTCTTACTTAGACTTTTCGGTGTTCAAATTCAACGAAACTACCGGTTGGGAACTCGACACCACCTCAAGCGTCGAAAGTACCATAAATTCCATAGAAGGTCAAGTATTTACGCTGTTTGACGTCAATAAAGACAACAAATTCGAAATTATTAGGGTATCTTCCTCCCAAATTGACGTTATCTACCTCGACTACGATTCTATTTGGCAGATAAGAGAAGATGTTACTGGTCTTTCTGGGTACAACTATTTTGGTTTTGATTTAGAATACGACAGAAGTTCTTCGGACGCTAATATGGTCGTAATACAAGAAAATACGCAAGAGATAGTCTCCTTGTGGAAATATAAGTTTGACGGTAATTTCGACTTGGTGCATCTCAAAGATTGTGAAAGTCCTATTAACTTCGAACCAACAACGGTCAAAATCTTAAATTATTTCTCGGCAAGCGATCGAAAAGCAATTATAATTGGTGGTTTGATTTCTGAAACTTATTTATCGCAATTATTTGAGTTCGACTCAAATTTAAACTTTAAAAACGTTTTAGTAGAATCTCTTTTAGGTAAAATTTCTATAATTGAGTACGATTCATTTAACGGAAAAGACACGATTCTTTTAGGAGTAGAGCGCTTAGCCATCGGTAAAATGGACGCCGTTGTCGCCTTAAAAAGAGCTGGTGGCACTGAAGATTGGAAGGAGTTTGAGCTTTCTGGCTTTGACGAGACCAAATTTGAGATTTTAGATTTTCTTACGATCCAAGAAAACAACTTGAAAAAGCTCGTTATTTCGTCAAAAACAGGGCTTTATCAGACAAGTATAAAGTACCTCGAAAAGACAGATTCGATCAATAGTCCGATTATATACACTTTCGAAACTTTTTCGGAACAAGATTTAACTCCTGATTATTATCCTATTATATCTTTTAAAAATTATCCAGTTAGCTCTATTACGAAAGTCTCTTATAGAGTCTATGGAGATTATAATTGGTATTCGTTAGGTTATAACAGCTATAAATATTCTAAAACCCAAATTCAAATAGATTTAGCTTCTGTCTGGTCGAATTTGGCAGCTGTCAAAATTGCTTACGCCTTCGAATCGTTTAGACAAGAAGAAAGGACGGCAGTAGATCCTTCCTTTAAGTCTTATAGTGGCACCTCTAACATTCAGAGTACTTCCGTTTCAGGCACCTTCTTTGCGGGTGCTTCTCTTCCTTTGTTGTGGTTAAATCCTACTACTAAGTATTCCGATCCGTACCCAAATTGGAACATGTTGCCGAATGGCATGACTTATCAAAGCACTCCAGTTATTTCTGGTTTGGGAAATACGGTTTTCTACCCTACTATAAAAAGCGGGTGGGATTACGATTGGGGATCTGAATATATCACTATGCCCGAACTCGAGAACTCCTTAATATATTACGGCGATTCTTACGATTCTGGAATGTTGTCAGAAAGTTTAAACAGTAAAGATAGTTTCTTAGGAGACCAAGAATTTGGAGGTAAGTTTGAGAACAATTACGTTGATGGAGCTTGGGTGTCAAATCCTTACATCAGTGATAATTACAATTTTTCGCAAATGTATTACTCTGACATCCACGATTCAAGTCAAACTGGGCTTTATAACTACTACGGTATCCCTCAAGAACAGAAAGTACTTGTAAGAAATTCTTTAACTAATTTAGAGCTGTTTAACTCGAGCGGCGTAGCACTTATTTACGATTCAGGAACGCCTCCCGCAGAGATCTCACCTCAGTATTTGTCAAGCGTGGATTACAGCGTGGGATATCCTGGGTCTGGAGATCTTATATATACCGAATCCGACGATAATAACTATTACGAAATGGTATCAGAGAGTCTTTTCGAATCTCACGCGATCTACGCTAATTTTCTTATAAGCGACCCCAATTATAACGGCGATGACTTTTATTTAAGCTGCCACATTGAAACTTTGGGAGAAGAGGGCACTTTAAAGATAAACGGTCAAGACTATATATCAAACGATGTTATCGATTTTGACCACATGCTTATAGAAAATATCAACTCAATTAGTTTTTTTGCGGGAGAGGAGTATTCCCCTTCTTTTACTTCAAGGATTTATTTCTTTGAGTTAGAACGAGTAAACGAAGGCAGTCCTGCAATTCAAGGTGCGTCTATAGAAGAACTTGAAAGCGTTTTATTAGAGTGGAGCCAATATACATCGACTTATAAGCAAAATTATGGGGCTTATGGATTTGAATATTCGTATAAATTACCTGTTGTTGATAAAGTAGGTCTAGAATCGATTCAAATCGCTTTTGACGCTTCAATCTCGTCAACATCTATCGTTAAAGAATTTCCTTTATCTATACAGCTATGGAATTTTGAGCAAAATAGGTGGGAATCGATTCCGATGGCATCTTTGGACGAAACAGACACATATAAAGATAGCGACTTAGACGCTGAATTCTGGGCTTGGGATCCCGAAGCGACTTCCTACTACATTGATAAATTTAGACCGAAATGGGGCACGTTAAATTTTGGGAATATAAATACCATAAGTTACGGCGATTGCTTCCCGAACGCCTTAGATTCGAGCGGTAACGTAATATTTAACGATTCGATAACTAACGGCGGAAGTTTCTTGAAAAACGACGACTCGGGTCGTAAGGTCAATAATTTGTTTGCGGACGACAATTACAAAGCGATGTTTTACGACTCAGATTTTAACGCCAATAAATTCCAACTTTCCAATTTAATTATCGATCCTGACAGTTTTTTCACTAGTCTAGATAATTTTCCAGCTTATCAAGGCAACACACTTTTTGAATGGGCTAATTTTTACATCGATTTCTTAAACGATTTACACGAGTTTAAAATTCGAATTTTAACAGAAAAAGAATCGGCTTATCAAAGCTTAGATTCAAAACCCTTTCTATGCGTTTCCAGTTTTAATACTTTTACCTACACTGATACTAACTATTTAAACTACGAAGATTTTGAGTCAAATGCAATTGCTGGAGAGCATATTAGTGATCAGATAGATTTTACTCAAGACGGAGTGGAAATTTCTGGTTACAGCGGATTTAATCTTAGGGAGCCTCCAAAAACTATGAAGTTTAAAGATAATTTTCAAACAACTTCTTGGAACTTGTTCGGGACCGATGTAGACAATATTTATTCTTCAAAAAACCCTGTAGGCGACTCGATCGTTCGCTCTCTTTATCCTAACACGAATTTTGATGGTGAGGATTTATCGGTTTTCAAAATTTTAGATGTGTACGAAGATTGCGCGTCTTCAAGCCAAGTAGTCAAAGGGACTCACAAAAGCGGCTCCGTTTCTAACACACGGATTAGGGACAATGTATATCACGTGTTTTCTTCTGCTGCTCCATACAACGAAGTAGAAGTTAAATATCTAGGTCTTTTAGACACAGGCAAAACATTTGACCTTTATTACGATGTGTACACAACGCAATCTGTCGGCACAATTTGTATAATGATAGGAGATACGACTGTTGCTTCCAGTAGCGGCACCTATCTTAAGGGCTCGGTGCGCGTAGAGAATCCAGAATCAACTGAAGTTTTTGTGTGTTCTTCTGGTCTCGTATCGCACGACTTACAAATCGATTATCTCAAGTCTTTTAGCGAACCGGAGCAAGTTGAGACGTTCGTCCAAATTGATTCGTTTGATTACCTTGGGTTTGGGGAAAACGATCGCGCTAGTTTTAGCGTATTAGCAGACAATTCTCAATTTACCTCTACAAGCGTTTTAGTTTATTCTACAGGAAGTTTTAACGAAGATTCGATAAAGTGGAGTAACAAACCCGCTCCTATCTACTTTGTTTCGCAAATAAACGTGGGGATCAGTAGCCCTACCCAAGTTCGTTTCGACTTAGGAAATTTAGAAACTCTTAACACTTATTTCAAATTAATGACTCCTTTTGGAGGGTTAGATTTTGCGAATTCTAAGGTGGTATATGAAACCGCTAAAAAATACCAAGAAGGGGGACTACTTTACATGCAAACGAACGAGACCGAAAGTCTAAGTCTGAAGAGCCAAACTTACGCGAATAACATAACGCTTACCCCTAACGACCAATTAATAATCGAGTTCAAGGCAAAAACGGGAAACGAAATCAACCTAACGCTTTATAGCGGAGGACAAGTCCAACATAAATTTAACTTAGTTCCTCAAGGAAATTCGGATTTCAGCTCCCAAATTATTGTTTTAGAAACCGAAGAGACTCTTACTTTCGATCAATTAGAATTCTCTGGCGTCTTAGACGACTCACAATACTTTTCTGCCAAATCAATTACTGTCATGGCAGGAGCTAGTATTATAGATACTAAATTATCTGAACATAGATTTACCGAGCAAGATTGGGAGCCTAAACCCAACATAATTTTTGGGCAAGAAGATATCGACTCTGATTCAAGCTTTGCCCATATTCTCGACGATCAATTCTATAATATCAGCTCAGAAATCATTTCGAGCGCTGATCATAGGTTTCTAGCACAATTCGAATTTATGCTTGACGAATCGGATATGAACGAAGTTAATAAGATACAGATTCGCTTAGCGGGCTTTGCTACTGACGCTTCTTTAGAAGGGGCTTCTTTTAAGCTGAAGAACTGGCTTAATAGCCAATACGAGAACCTTGATTACGTGTTAGAAAACAACGAGCTCGTTTTCTCAATTACAGAAGATCGATTTAATTTTTACGAAGATAACCCGTTTCTTTTTACTATTGGAATTAACACTGGTAGTCCATTTAAAGTTCATATTGACAAGTTAAATATCGTTACTCTAAAAGATTGGAGCGCCGAGCACGACCTGTATCGTGCGGCTTTTACGTTTGAGCTCGTGGGTACGGGAACAGGGAATATTACGGTAGCTGTAAATGACGACGTTTCCCTAACCATAGATAACGCCGATCTATACATACCTGGATTCGATAACATTATTACAATTTATTACGACTGCGTTCAGCAAAAATGGAGCGGATTTGTTAACGATAATTTTGAGGACCTGCTTGACATCCCGGATACAGACCCCGTTATGAAACCAAGAATTGAATCGCATTATTCTACTACAGCTCAAGGAATTGTTGTAAAATATATCGAATCTCAGTATTACAAAAAGATAGTCGACCAAACCGATTTTGAAGAGTATAAATCGCTAATTTTGAGTTATAAAGCTAAAAACGACCACGTAGATTCTATTAATTTACAATTGCAAGATTCAATTATCAACCCCGAAAATTTATTTTCTCAAATATGTGCTGATATTGACGTTATTTACAGCTTTAACGACGACATGCTAAAAGAGAACGTCTTCAGTTATAACTTAAATTCACAATTTACCTCCGATAGTTACGACAATTTAGACTACTATTTGTTTACCGAAATGGGGTTTGTTCCTGAAGGAAATACGGGTATTACACAGTATCATTACGTTAATTCGACTACCGGTAATAACTACGATCCTCTTTACTCGGGGACCCTGCTAAACAATGAAGACTCTTATTATTACACTGTATCAACCACCGGGTACGATGATCGAGAAAACCCATCGGAATATGACGGTATTTCCGCTTCCAAAAGCGGAGCTGGGGCTGTTTGGTACTCAGGACCTACGGCACCTAGTAATTGGGCTATTTACAACGATGGCGTGACTAGAAGTTATCATGCGGGAGCATCTAACAGCTTAACAGTCACGGACATTTACGAGTTTAATGGCTTACCGTCTTGGGCTAGCGATGCCACGACTAGAGAGTTAAAAATCGAGGTTAAATACGGCGTGGAAGGGGGAGATACTGATTATTACTGTAAATTGTATTTTTATTATTGGTATATCGGTTATTGGACGGCATATCCCATTTACGAGTTTTCTTACAATTCTTGGGACGCTCAATCTATAACAATTGATCCGAAATTTATTTCCAGCGGAGGTAACTTTCACGTAAAAATTGTTACCCATTCAGAAGATTGGGATCTTGCTGGAATACCCCAGATTTGGTTTTGGAGCGATTATTGTTACTTGGATTTAAGACATCAATATTTACCTCAGTCAGACGTAAGTTTTAATTTCGATTCTTTATTAGACGGAACGAACGATTTCTACATCGATTTCAAAGGGAAGACTAACGAAAATTGGGTATCTAAATTGCTCGTAAATGATATAAACAAATTGTCTTTCAATGGATGGGCTAGTTATATGGGTAATTTTATTTCAGATGTCGAGAACATCGAAGTGTGGATAGCCAATCAAGGTGACGAGCTCTATTATACTGGCGGTCGAAGCTTGGACTTAGACTTGTTAAGATTGAAGTGGTTGAATCAACCGGTTAACATATCAATTTATAATAAAGATGTTATAAATGTAACCGCATCTTATTCGCATAGTCACGCTTCTAATAGCCCAATTGACTCAGGGCTATACGACGATCCGTTTTTTGGTAAAAATTCGATAAAATTTACTATGAAAAACACTCTCTACACTCCTATTTTTGGGAGAGACGATGGCACTATATACGCGGATCTCGAGCTAAACGATCTAGACTTAGAATTTACGGTGTATCCCGATAGTTCCTACGAAGATTTCCCGCTACAATATATTAACGTGGAAGGAAACAGCGTGTTTATTTACGACGCCGACCTTCTCAAAGATTATTCCGTATATTCTTCCAGCAGATTTAGACATTCCGCCATGGACGACATTCAAATTCCGCTATTAACCCCTATCGAATTAGATTTTGGTTCTATAAATATAGACGATTTGACCGGTATGGATTTAGAGATTGCGTTAGGCTTGAAGTTTAACCGTTATAACTCTGCGTTCAATTCAAATTGGAGTTTGCGTTTTAGGCTTTTGTATTACAATTATTCGTCCAGTTGCTGGGAAGATTTTAAAGGGGCTTTAAGAGCAAAAAATTACGGCGCCGACAAAGCGGTCTGGGACCCTGGTACGACCTCCGATAATTTCGCTGTTTACCTACAAGACCCGCAATCAAATAATTTTATACCTATATTCAACGAAAACGATATTACTCTTAAAAATCCGATCTTAATCGATAGCGTTTCAAACGATACGATATTAGACGGTGTTATGAAATTAGCCTTTATTTCTTACATATTGCCCGGAAATTTTAGTGGGGATGGAAATGGAAATTACTTCTCTTACGAAAGAGAAGACCCCCAAGTTCCGATCGAAATTAGCCAAGAAGTAGAAATTTACGAGTGTTTGTTTATCGGCGAATCGGTCGAGATAATGTATCCTGACTCAGCAATAAGAACCAGTTTAAGTTTAAACGAGAATTTTCGAGCAAATTTGAGTTTGATCGATAATTTAGGAGAGATTGTTGCTGTAAGAGGAAAATACATAGATAAAGATTCAATAGAATACGTGTATCCAATATTCTCTTATTGGACAACTTCAAGCAACGAGCTTGCCTTCAATTCTCCGATGAAATACTTGTTTTCGAGCGTAGAAATCGAATACATCCCCGAAATCGAGCTAGTGTTTACGAACGGTCGTTATTACCTTCCTAATAGCTCATATGTTGGAGGGTATAACTTTACCCAACCTTTCTTTGTTACTAATTTAAAAGACGATAATAAGGTCTACGGCACTTACATCCATCCCGATGTGGATGTTGGGTACTATTTGCAAGTAGATCAGTACGGTATGTTTGTAGTAAACTCCTCTAACTTCGATGGAGTTCCTCGAGGTTCGGTTCGCTACGCAAAGAGAGACGACCAATACTTCTACCAATTTTCTCTGCAAGACGAGTTGATATACAAGTATAACATTTTAAACAACGCTTCTGACTTAATTAAAGGTACGCTTCAGTTAGAGCTGAACGCCGGATTCTCGAACATCGTTTATTCCGAGTTGTCCCAAGTTACTTGTAGCGATTATAATTTAATGGTTAATTTGTATCAACTTGATACCAACACCAAAAACCTTAAGAAAATTGGAGGAATAACAACTCCTTTAGATCAGAATTTATTAGGGTACCATTATTATTCTCTCGATATTGACTTAGATAACTGCAATTTCGAACCTGACGGAAAAGATTTACTCGCAGAGACTATTGCTCGTGGAAGCGATTTCGACCTTTATATTACCTTAAACTCGACAATATACAATTGTTACGTGTCTGGGAACTTGTTTAAAGGTTTATACTCTCACGAATTGCTTTCAACGAAACTTCAAATCGAAGCGCAAGACGCTGAACTTAAGTCTAACGGCGAGAAGGTTGAGACTCCTTATCTAGAAATTCCTCAGGAAAGCGTTATTTTAAGCAAAATAGATAGCGCTATTTACGCTTTCGATTCTGCTTCTCTAAAATATGGTTTTGAGTTTATAATTGACGAATTGCGAACCGAGAGCGCTACAATTACCGAAAATAATTACGATTTCTCTTTTGATTCCTTAACTCTGACTCTTAGCGGTTCGTATAGGGATTATTCAGGGCTTTTGTTTGCCGATATCACTTATAAAGCGTTTGAGTGGAACGCCGATTTTATTTCGACCTTAGAACCAATTACATTAACTTTTAACAACGATTTTACTAAAAATATTACAAAATTTTTAGAACTTATAGTTCAATACAACGCGATACCAGGATACGAGATGGAAAGAATAAGCGAAACTTCAGGAAGAATCGTATTAAGCGAAGAAGAAAAAGACGCTTCTTTACTAAAAGTTTACATGTATAATATTATAGAAGATAAATGGGATTTTATTAGTTTCGTTACTTACGACGATTATAGCGGTACTAACACTTTTTCTTACGTTGTCGATAGAAATTTTATTACTTTTGAAAAATATTTTAACAGCACATTTTTAAACGAATTCGAAGTAAAATTAATATTTACAGTAGAAGAAGATGTTGGAGAATGTTTCGTCTCAAAAATCAGTTTTAATGTTAATTCTATCGCTGCTAAGGTTTATTATTCCACGCCAAGTACCGCCCACAAAGTAAAACCTGAAGTAAGATTTGACGTCGATCTCACGGAGTTTTACTCTAACCCTTCGGTTTATTTGGAAGAAATTTTCTTAGACTTGAATTTTGACGGCGAAATGGAGCTAGATGACTCTTTCTTGTTCTCTCAATACGCTCTACTGGAAGAAAATTACAACTTTTACTTAAGAAACGAGTACCTAGAGTACGAAAAGTTTGAGTTGGAAGACAATACAATTACTCTTTCGAGAAACGAGATAGATAGGTTGCTTTATTACGATTTAGAAAACGATAAATATTTCTTAAGAGCCAAATTAGAGTACGACTGGAATTGTATAATCGAAATGAATTTAGGAAGCAATTCTAAGCTAGAGATCATTTCCACTCTGAACTTAATTAATTACGATCTTTCCGTTTCCTATACTTCGTACGAAGTGAAAAGAATTTCTGCTTCCGAAAGCTCCGTTCCGTTCGAATTAGCGGCTATTTACGCCCCTAACTATATTGATACGACGAATGGAATTACGATTTTAGATGACGATCAAGAACTAGACATTGGTATTTTCAGAGGTTTCTTAAGAAACGTGGACACGCGTCAGAGGTTAATGCTCCGCCAGAAATTATACTACAATTTTACTGAATCTCAGATGGGTTCTTACTATATCTTATTAGATCAAGAATATACCGATTGCGTCCTTAGATTTGTATCTCCATACGGATACTTAAGTTCCCCGATCGATTATTTAATAAATCAAACTAATTTTGAATTCGTAAGCGATCCAGAAGTTATTTCGATCGAATTTTACTTTCACAACGGTATAAATTACGTTAAAAAAGGAGACATGGAAAAAGACTCGATCGATAATACAAAGTTCAGTTTCGTTTGGAACGATGCTGAGGGAGATACGGGCGCAAGTACGGGAGATAGCGTGAAAATAATGTTTAACTTAACCGATATTTTAGGAAACAACGGTCAATACGAATACACGCTCATTGCCGATTTTGATCCCCCTCAGACGACTATATCGCTAGGAGACGGTAGCCAAAACTTCCAGAGCGATCTAATTGCTTCTCCAGACACTCCAATTTTGTTTAATTCTAACGAGTTAGACTATATACCTTCAGAACATTACTCGTGGCAAGAGGATTTCAACTCTTTCAATTCGGGGTATATGACGCATTCTTATTATCCTGACGATTATAGCAGCACTTGGAACATGAACTCTTTAAACATGTACAACATGTTTCCAACAGCGACTCCGTCGGAGTTATGGAGCGGTTGGAACTTAAATTACGATTCGCAAGTAACAACTTCTTCGTTTAGTAATGGAGATTTAACGTCAAATCTTAACGCAGAATCAGATTGGTACGCTCCAAATCAACCCGGTGATTTTAATTTAGCTAAAGGAAGCTTTACACAATATGGAGATCTAGCAACAATAGATGCTAATTATTCAATAATTAATTCCGCAGATAGTGTAGCTCTGACTGATGATTTTATAGATTCCATTACCTATACCAAAGGTTCAAGTGGTGCAGGAACTTTAGAGAACACTCAAGCTGACGATGGTAATTTCAAACAAATTAATCCTCAAGCAACTTGGTATGGGGGAGCGATTCAAGATTGGGTTTATGCAATTGATATCAATTTTAATATTGATCCTGTGTATGATGGAAGGGATTTTTATTTCAGTTGTGATATAGTTAGTGGAATGAGCATGTCTTTGAAGGTTAATGGAGTTCAGAAAGCCTCTGGAACAACTATAGATTTTGACGATGTGTTGATCGAGGATGTTAATAGTATAAGATTAGACGGCTCTAGATGGTCTACAACTTTTGATTCTAAAATATATTATTTCAAATTAGTGGAGATTATAAAAGAAATCGACGTTCAAGTGGATATGCAAATAACCGACTCCGAAGCCGCTTCAGTTGAATCTCTAGAATATTCGCACAAAACTAACGTATCTCAGCCTATAGATTTAGATATTTGGAACTGGAACGCCGAACAATGGTACGAAATTGAGAGCGTAAGTAATTCTGGTACATTTGACGACGATTCGTTCGCTTTAGGACAAGACAGTCAATACGTAAATTCTTCAAATGGGGTGAGAATTCGGTATCAAGCTTCAGGTAGCTTCCCTTATCAATTAGAAATTGATCGATTGGCTCTTAATTATACTTCTCTACCTCAAGGTAGTCCTTTCGCCGATATCACAAAAACCATCGCTGATAGCTTCTTAAACCGCTACGACTCGGGATTTTCGAACTACAAGAAATTATACGATTATACTGTGGCATACGATTACAGGTTTACGAAAGATAACTCATTACTATCTGATTTCGCTAAGTTTTACGTCGATAGTTCGGAGTTTTCCCTAACAAGAGACGGTTCTTGGCACTCCTTCTCGAACACATTTGAGTTCGATTCTACCAGCGACAATGGTTTCGATCTTATGTTTAACGTATCCAACGGCCTTTTAGAGTTAGATAATATGGAATATACTTTCGTTTTTAAGTGTCTTGACAATAACGACCATATACTATTACAGCAAGACTTCGAGTTCGACTTCACCGAAGAAGACGAGATCGCTCAATTAAAGAACTTCAAGGATGTTAATTTTTTAATATACAACTCTTTCGACTTTGCAACCAGCAACGACGGGAAGACTTACTACAACACTTACGGTAGGACAAATAAGTTAGAAGTAATATACAAAATAAAAGCTGATAACGCTTGGCACTCTTTTATCTATTCTACTAGCATTTCCGATTCGGGAGTTAAATGTTTTAACGTGTCTCAATTTATGCGGGACAACTCGTTGGTAAGGTTCCAAGATTTCGCGATAGAATACGTGGTAACTGGCAACAATTCCGAGTTGACCGTTAATTACGCTTCAATAAGTTGTTCCACCTCTGTAAAGTGGATTCAAGAATCTTACAGAATTATCGACAACGAGAGAGGGCAAGTTTCGAACTGGATAGCCTTTAATTCCAGCGCTTTTACCATGTTAGCCGATTTTGGCGAGTTACCCGGAAACTTCTCGATCGAATACAAAGTAATCGATTTTGCGGGAAACGCCGGAATAAATTCAACTTATAATAATGCCTACAAAAATATTATTTTTTCCAGAGAAAAAGAAATTTCTTTGACCGACGATAACATCGATCTTAACTCGGTAGAAAATCGCGAGATTTCGTTCGCAAACTCAGGGCAGTTTAACAACATAAATTTCTTAGACGTATACATTAGCGGTTTTAGGTACGGTACCGCCTGCCTTAACCTGGAGCAAACATATTACGAGCTATCGTTTGGTACGGATAACTCGAAAGAGACTTTGTTAGCTTACTCTGATTCCTTAGTAAGCGACTACATCTACAGCAATGTTAACCCACTTAACCACATTAGCTGGGAGGTACGAGAAGACGATTACTACGCAGTTGTAAAACACGTGTTAGTCGATGGGGACATAGTAATTATTAACCCACTTACTTTTAACACCACCGTTCAGTTAGACATAGAACATCTTTACGATCGAGGATTTGGTTTAAGGGATTTTGTCAGGATAAAAAATGTTTACTATGTAAATTCTTCTGATAACGAGGTTTGTTCCCTTGCTTTTGGGTTTGATTACTTTGTAAACGAGGAAGGATTCGTTTACTTCCCAGAAGTTTCTAAACTTCACGATCTTTACGATAATTCCTCTGAAGTTAAAGATAATTTTATAAATTTCGATTACGACGCCTCTCTTGTCGGAAACCAGCTAAGTCTTTCTAACGCCGACGGATTTTTCGTTAATTTCACCATGCCTGCGGTATATTACGGCCACACAACTATTCAAAAGCTTACTATCAACTTCAACGATTTCTTAGGCAATTCCTTCTCGAAAGTGTTTTTCGATTTAGACTTAAGACAATACTTTTTAGACGATGTAAGAGAACAATACGAAGTAGATGTATTTGGGCTCGGTAAGATGATGATTATCCCTCTCTACATCGGTATAAACGAGCTCGCTTTTTCCAACCCAAACGAGAAGTTTAGTTTGAGCTTTTTGGAATCTATTTCTTTCGAAATTAAAGATTCGCCTCGATGGCCAGGATCTTTCGTTCAAGAATTTGAAGATTTCACGGTGATGAACCTTCCGTATCAACGAATAGGAATTTCCGATATTAAGTTGTACAACTTGATTTCCGATTCAATCGATGCAGACGAGAACGGTTTTGTTAATTCGACGATTAGATTTGTCGCTCCAGATTATTACGATTGTTACGCCGAATCTGGATTTAAAATAAAAAGACTTGACGTAGAATTTACAGACGTTCAAGCTTTTGCCTATAACGCTCCAATTGAAGCAGAAAGTGTTTTAGAAGTTGAAATTACAGACAATTTGATCGTTAATTATCGTTGGAACGGTGGTTTAGCTCAAGTTCCACTTAACGACATTTACGCGCTACCCGTTGGTCTCGTGAACGCGAGTTCTGGTAAAATTTTAACTTTTGGCAACGCTTATTGGGTCACTAAGTACGACAAGGATGCTCTTTCGGGATATTTGACTAAGTATTACTACTCTAAATTTGAAGTACCTAACAAGATGGATGTATATAGCCTTACTTTTGGTTCTATAGGTACTCCTTTGTTTAATATTATGTTTATAGACGCTCCAGTATTTACCGTAAATGTAACTCAAGAATCCTTATCCATAACAGAACCTATTTATCTCGAAAGCGATATGTATGAGTTGGAATACGGAAATAAATTAGTTCTACGCGGTGCTATTTTAGATAACGACGAATATCTGATAGAAGACGAAGTATATTCGTACAACTATCAAGAAGCGCTCGACGGAGAGACTACCCACAAGCTTAAATTAGTGTCTCCGTTTGGAGAAGATAAGTTTATCGATAAGAACGAATTTGCGATTTATTATGTTAATAATAAGCTCGAAGTTGTTCCGCTATATACTACTTTAAACGGTAATTATTACATAAACGACACAATTTTAGACTACAACAAGAACCCCGTTATTTCCTACGTTGATAACGCCTTCATACTCAATATTTATTGGGAAAAAGATTCTTCGAGCTTTATTCGATACGACACTAACCTTCTTATTACGTACAATGTAATAAAAGGGAAACCTTTCTCGCCTTCAAGTTTCGGCTCTTTTGATTCCTACGGCAACGACAAGCAGCAGAACTTGATGGAAGTTCCTTTTGCTAAGTACGACATGATTACTAATTCTTGGATCACCGAAGCTAATTTTACTCAAAACTTCCCGATTAATAAAATGATATTAATTGAAGATGTTACTAGTTCAGGTGCCACTTTGTTTGGTCCAACTTTTTACGAAGGTCAAGAAATACAAACCGGTGTAATCGATCTTAATAGCATATACGTTAACAAAAGCTATTCTAACAAGTTTGAACTGGTTAACTCTTCCACTTATTCTTGGTATATCGCTTCCGATGGTAGTATGGTCGTTTCCGATCTTAATTATTCTTCCGGAGACGTCTTTAAAGTGTGCTATTTCGCAACTTATCCCGTAGAAATACTTCATCCACTTAATCGTCATAATTCGAACATTGAAAGCTTTAAAGTCATAAATAAGACGGGGTTTGAATACACTTTTGTTGAAGGCGTTGATTATAAAATCTCTCAAGACGGCTATAAGATATATTTCTTCGATTTATACAACACGATACTTGAGGACGGAAACTTCACGATTTACGACTTGTTCGAAATTAAATATCACGCACCTCTTTCTGAAAGGGTTGATCTTGCCCATAACTTGTTGTTATTGTTGCAAGATTCGGAAGGCAATAACATACCAATAGATACGATTTCAATTGACAATTTAGGACTGTTCGAATACGAAGAAACTCTAAAAATCGATTCGCCCTTATCAATTCCACTTGGTGGCGGAAAAAGAATCGTACACATGGAATTAGCTTATTTACCTCTGAACTTATATAATAAATCGTCTGATCAACTTGAAGACATCAATTACGAAGATGAAGACGTTGGAAAGATATATAATTGTAGAGAAAGCAATAGTTGGGCAAAACCAATTACTGTAATTACTATTCCCGACAAAGTAAAATTGAAGATGATTGAAGATCCCTCCCAAAATATGTTCGTTAGCCAGAGATTTTACGAAGAACGCGAGTATTACTACAACCTTAACCCAGTAGAAGCGTTAGAAAAAGGAGAGGAGTACACTCGCGTATCGATCGATGCTTTTGTTACAGAAAATTATACTTATAGCTTTAAGCTTACCAGTTTTGAAGACAAACCTCTTAAAAATCGCATAGTATGGCTTCACATGGGTTTAATGCCTAAGAGCAAGACTCAATTCTTAAACGAACGAGTCAGATTGGACGAGAGTGACCTTCCAGTATATTTCGAGTCTCTTGGAACTGAAGAGATAACATCTGTAGGTCCCGGTCTTGGAGCAAATAAGATGTTCGGTCGTCCGCTTACTTACGAGTTAGAATCTTACAATACCAATCTAAGCGCTTACGGTCCGTACATCTGGACTTACGGTCTTACAGACGAATTTGGGGACGTGTCTTTTGACGTTTCCTTTGACAACAAGTATCTCGAAGACTTCTCCGATATTTTTGGCAGCATAGAAGGAATAAATTCTGTCGAAGATATAGTTCTATACATTAGAGCGTTTACTAGTAATTTCAAATGGACTGAGTTTGCGATCGACTCACCTGAGCAATATCTATGTTCTAAAGATGGCTTAGTCTACGACGGTTCCACCAGTCTTGACGATTACGATTTCACAGACCTTACAACACAAGATAGTACTTACGTTGAAGGATTAATTTATTTACATAAAAGACCAATCGCTTTAGGATGCAACGATTATTACTCGTACAACTTGCCCGACGAAGACCTTAGCTCCTCTTACGATCCTATTACTATGTACTTGTACGCCAATGAGGCGAACCCTATACCCACTTCTTCGATCCCCTCGAGAGAATCGCTTATTAGAGATTACACCAGCTCGGAATTAGAACCTACATCCACTAGCATTTTAAGCGATAATTATTCTTACTACGCTTACATTAAATTTTACACTCCAAACGGCACCCACGTAGAATCTCTTTTTATGGAAGTACACGAAGGGTTTGACGGAGGATACATCACTATCGACAACGAAACTGTCGTTCAATTGCTTAATAAGCTCGGACCGGGAATTTCTACTATTGCTATTCGTATAGTCGAGTCCGAGTATTATAGAGCCTCTCCAGTAATATCAATCCCATTTGAAATAAGACCCGCGAACTGGATTAGATTCGGAGAAAAGAACACGATAATCTCTCTTGTCGATCCTTTCGTGAGTGCGTGGGGTTCGGCTTATAGTAACGGTGAGGAAATGGGTTTTGAAAGCAACTATCCTTATTTAATCGGTAGTATTTGGGTGGAACCTTTCTACAACGCAACCGGCGACGAATTATCCGTTCAAGATTACGTCGATATTTCCTTAGATTGTACCATTTACAACGAAGATGGTACTACCAGCACTTTCCCTCTAGTAAGTTCCATAATGCTTCGCCCTGGGAACAACGATGGAGTCTTGACGTTTAAAGAGTCATTAGGTCCAGAAGGACACTTCCTTATGGGAATGCAATGCGACCTTAACTTGAGTTTTAACATCGACTTTAACAAGGAAGTAATTTTTGAAGAACAAAGAGATGTCAATATTAAATTGTTGGATCTGCGATTAGAAGCAAACCCATCTTCCAACGCTCCAAACACTACTTGGTCTATTTACAGCGACCAATTTGAGTCTAGCGAAATTACCGTAAAAACTAGTGAAGACACAATTAATACGGAGTCTGACGTTATTTACTTAGGCGGTGAGATGAATGGCGAGACTTACGGTCAAGAAATAGCGTTCCTATTTTATAACGATACTTTAGAATACGGTATAGACGCAGAGAGCGAGTTGCTTTCGCTTTTAACTCTTTCGGACGTTGTCGCTTTAAAAGTTGTAGGAATTAAGGACGGCTCAGAATACGAGTTTGAGCAAAGCACTGATTGGATTACGCCTTATTATCCTTCAATAGATCTACACAACGCATCGATCGTTGAATTCGTAGGAATTAATAGACCTGACGAAAGTACCGAATTTTCAATAACTTACAAATTGAAATTTGATTTTGGAGCAAATTATTTTGGAAATATTACTTTAGGATTTTCAAATAATTACAACGAAAGTTCCATCGAGCTTCAATTACCTGCTGGATTTTTACCTGATAGCGATGAATCTCGATCCCCAATGTTTACTCGATTTGGCGACCAGTTTATAGGAACGGGTTCTCAAGACCTTTTTCTTTTAAGTTACGGTCTTAGTGGAGTTACTCAATGGGACGACAAATATTTCGTTATATACAACGAGCAAGAATTAATAAGTGAATTTGGACAATTTACCAAAGGTGTTTCTTCAGGACACCCAACGATTACTTTTACTCAAGCGCCCCCGGATCAATCGAGGGTTAACGTCTCTTACGGAATTCAATCTCAATACTCTTTATCCTACGGTTTCCAGAAATTAGACAGATCCTATAGCGAATCAGTCAGGTTAATGCATAACGACGACACTTCTCCAAAAATAATAGATAGCTTAAATAACGAATTATTTACTTATTCGCTAAACGATTCATCACTATATGTATCGTTAGACGATTCTCGAGAAGATACCACTCTTAAATTATTCAACGTTCCATTGTTGTTTTCGCCTGAAATTAACATTACTATGAAATTTGACCAAATTATATTAGATTTAATAGATGAGTTCAATAACGATTTTAACAACCTAACAATCGAGTTTAAATACGTAACAAACGATGGATATTACGAGTTTTATTCCGATCCGATAATTTTACCCTTAAATTATTCAGAGATTTCCTTTGATGTTGTTGACTACATTTACTCGATATGTTACTCCAAAGACCTTCAGCCGATTTACGACATGGTTGGTACCGATAGCATGGACCTTGAAATCTCCATAAGTCAAGTTGGGAACAGTTCTAATTATATACCTTACTTGATTTTAGAACAATTTGATTACTTATCTGACGAGCACATAGTTGAGATGTACGATAGAGCTCCATTAGACAAATACGGAAACGTGGACATGAGAGCTTTAATTAACACTCCGCATTATTACCAAGCGTTTACAACTCATTTACTTGAAAGCCCGTTTAATCTAATAGAGGATTCTCAAGTGACCATCTCTTTAAAAGACCTTCCAAATGCGACTTTAGTTTCTTTAGGAAAAGGCGTTGGCAACGACTATTCATTCACCTATCTTGGAGACTCTTTTACATTGGACATTTCCGCTGATAACTTTTACAGAATTCCAAATTTAGCGATGTTTATTGATACTTTTGACATCGATGAGACTTCATATCAAGATGGCTATCTCGACTTGTATTATGGATCGGGTACTGAAATCGACGGCGAGGCGTATTACGCTAAAAATATATTTATGGATCACTCTGGTACACATGCGAGCGATTATACTTCTTACATTACTAATTACGCGCCCACTTCGTGGGAAAACACTTTCGATTTTGCCGATCAATTTTTAACTACTAACGAAATAATAGTTTCAGGACAAGTATTTTACCATCAATTATTTGATTTAGATACGGATATAGACAATTCAGCGACTATGAACGACATGTTCTCGGATTACGGCAAATATATTTATTTTGGTTTGCAACTTCCGGAAGATTTCGATATAGAAGAGATAAGAACCGTAGGCAAACCTTACTCCTACGCCTTGTCGGTTCAAGGATTTCCAATTGGTAACTATAGAAGCGATTATTGTACGGTCGAGACTATATCTAGCGGATCGTTCGATCCTACGCCTTCTGAATACGCTCTTCAGCCTGACATAGATTACGCTTTAGCCTATAACGAGAATTATACTGCTTATATTCTTTTCTTTAAACCCGTTGGCGATTTAAGCTCCTTTACGGACGCTGAAAACAAAATAATGATCGATTACGACGTTAATTACGAGTTTAATCAAGGATACGATTATAGAATTCACGAAAACCCAGAAAATCCTTACAATTCTCAAATTGAGTGGGATTATAGTTATACAAGCGTCGACTCATATCGCTTACATCCCGATTTTACCTACGAAACCAGTTTTGTTATAGAGTATTACGCCTTAGAGTGGGAAATCTTCAACGAAGATTACATAAATGACGGCGAGGACATTTTCATGTTCCAGCCTTTTGAATACTACAACATTTCGGTGCTGTATACGGGAGAGGCTACTACTGACACCTTTAGCGTGCAATATATCGTTCCAGAAAACCAATACTTAGAAGATTACATTATCTTTCCAAAAATTTACGCGCTTATACAATTAGGCGACGACGAAGAGACAATGCGGCTGATTAGAATGTATAACAGCATACCTAAAGATTACCTATCCCAACAAGCTCCAAATTCTTACAACTACATCATCGATTATAACGAGATAGAAGCTCGTATCCACGCTTATTACGGAGCAGATTTCAACCTCGTAGAGAACTCCTACTTGTACATACTAGCCAAGTACAATTCTGATTCGCTCAAATATCCTATGAGCCATACGCCATTTAACTACGATTATTTAAGCGAAGATCACGATGCTTATCAGATCGCCTTGTATATAAACGAAGAGTTTATCGCCTATTCGAACGAATCTTTGTTTAACAATTACGTGTTAAAAATCGAAAATAACTATATTTATTTCAATAATAAGAGCGAAGGAGAATCCGGTTTCGTAGAACCTAACGCTATAGTTCAGTTAAAATATAAGTTTAAACTTCAACCAGGATTGATCGATCGCAAACATTTCTTGATAGTTACCTACGCTTGGAGTAACGTCTTTGAAACGGTTTTAGATTCCCAAAATACTTATAGAGAAAGTTATAGAAAGCTTAGCGGAGGTTCAATAATTACGCCGTTCGAATACAGTCTTTCTATCGACGCCGTATATAACCTTTACTTGAGCTACCGCTTAAATCTCAGAGATTATTACGAAGAGAAATTCGAAATAAAGTCTGAATATTACGACAGTGGTAAGTCGGGTTATGTATACGAATTTATGCCTCAACAACTTAATAACTACGTAGATGTACTAGAAATCGACGGAGAAAACGCGATTAGCGTTTATTACTTCGATAATAAAGGTAGGATGAAGTTCTTAGACGCTTCTCACTACGAAATTGATGTCGGTTCGAGGCAAATAACTATTAAAAACGACGGAAACAAGTTAGTGTCTCCAAAACTGTTGAATAGGGAGTTTTACGTGTCTTTTATTCCAAGAGACAGCGACAGAGAGCTTAGTACCTATCGCTTCGCGTACGATCCCTCTAGCGGTATTACCTCTACTCTGACCGTGACCAATTGGAACGTTATAGGCGTCGATGGTTTAGATGTAATTCCAAACTTAGACGCGTATTACTTTATGAACGAGAACGAGACTACCTTACAAAGCGTTGTCTGCCACGCTTCTCAAATAGCCGCTTATCTTGGTGAGGGAAAAAAACTCGAGTTTAACCTCGCAGCAGAATTAGAAAGCTTTGACCAAGATTTACTTACCGGCATTCAATCTGGAGACTATCTCGCGCTTTACATAGACACAAATATTAAGAATATCGAGAGTTTAGAGCACTTTACGGTCGAACTTTACGATAATCAAGGTTTAATGTCTGGTTTAACTCAAGTAATCACTATAGAAGATCTAATTATGTTCGATAACAACATAAAAATTAATTTACCAACCTCTTCAAATACTTTAAAAACTATAAAGCTCATACCTTCTTTTAGAATCGATGAAGAATATTCGGAAGATAATACGCGGGGGATCGTGAGAATTCAAACCGCTCAATGGGACAATGAAACGACCACCTTTATGGAGGATGGTCAAAAATACATGCATATCGAGTTAGAACACGATCTAATGGATAGCAGCAGCAATTTAGCTTATATTTTTAACGATAAGTTGGAACACTTAACTTTCTCCGAAAATTATTCAATATTTTATACTTTTGAAAACGATGTTTACACTTTACATGTTCCTAGCACTTATTTCAACGCGGAAACTAGCGAGACGATGAAGTTTCAGAACGAGCAAGTTATAGTCGTTAAATATAATTCTCCAGTCAAAAAGGGAATAGCTCTCGGTATAGGTAAAATGTATTTCGAAAGTAAAGGTTATAACTACGATTCGCACCCAGACATTCCTAAAGCGGAACTATTGTTAGTCAACGCAAATTCTACGAGCGCTTATTCAGAGTTTAATAGCGATTATTACTACCAAGTTCCGTTGCAATTAACTCCGTTTGACACCGAATTCAACGGTAGAACTAAAGCGGTTAAGATCGAATTGAACTTAACTTCCTTGTTCGAATCGAAAGGCGTCAGCGAGCTGGACTTCAGCCATTTAGTCTTTTCCGTACCTAATCCGTGCTACGAGTTGACTATAAGCGAAGTTGTTCTTTTAGAAACTTCTTTCGAGACTTCGTCGGAATACGGTATCAAAGATAGCCGGGTGTGGCAATATTCAGAAGTCGAAATCTTTACAGCGAGCGCCAACCCAGAAGACGATTCGTACCAATTAACTTTAGAAAACTTGCCATTGTTCTATCCTGAGATAAATTGGCTAGATTACATCAATATTTACGACGAGGACGGCAACTATTATTCGGCAGGATTAACCGGAAACGACCATCAACTACATTTCGACCCTTCAAGCAATAATCTCACTTGGAATCCATCTTTCAATCAATTCCCCGAGTATTTTGGAATGGAATTCGAAGAACCTTTAGTTATCGAGCCTAACAAAATACTTTATTTCGAGTACGCCATGAACATGTCTTGGGCCGAACCTATAAGACTTGAAGAAGAAAACATCGATTTAGATTCAATTAGAGTTGTTTTCGATTATAATTACTTGCTTAAGCCCGAATATTACGATTGGTTGTCGGAGTTTGGCACGGCGCATTCCTATGAAAACATCGCGTATTCCTTTAAAGAAGAATCGGAGTATAGGGTAGTTCAATACTATTACGAAGCCTTTACCGTGTATGCCAATGTTTCTCAATACACTCACGCTTTTGACATCGGCAACCTTACTTTCGAAAACGATTTTGTAAACTTAACTTTATACAAAATAATTGGTTTAACGCCCACATTTGAATCGGAAATTTTGACAAATAACGCTAATTTTTCGATCGATTTTAACGAAGCATCCAATAAGATAACAATTACTGATTTAAACTCAAATGACGGTCTTTTAAGCGTTTTTGATCAAATTACTGTTATATTAAATTATTCTTACGGTCCAATTTCGAGCTATTCTGAGATTTATTTACTCGACCAATTTAACCAGACTTATTTGACCGATCAAGAAGAAACGTTCTACAGTTCCTTAGATATAGATTACAACTTCAAGTCGGAGTCCGGTATGGCGTTATTTGCTGAGGGTTCCGCTACAATTAATAGCGATGCTACGACCTTCGAAGCTATCGATTATTGTAGAAACCCAGACATGAGCGCCGACAGTAAATTAATCGGTTACGGGTCAGAATTGTTCGATAATTTCGAGATTTACGAAGACGATAGATCGATAATTTACGTGGCAGACATTGATATGGACGGAGAGCCCGATTACAAGCATGTTATTGACGTCGATGGCGATGGAGAAATCGACATTGTGAAATATGGTATAGACGATCCACAAGGCTCGGGCGAGATTTATTGGCACACGGTTATTCAAGATTTCCATAGCGAAGAAACTAAAGTGTCCCGAGAGCTAGGAGAGGAGATGAGAACCGAGTGGTTCGACTTGGACGACCAATTGTTCGCCCATTACGATTTTAACATTGGCAAGTTAATATTAATTATTGTCACTCTACCGTTGTTACCTTACCACATTACTAGGATGATGCTTCCTGACGTGGATTATTGGGCTCAGAAATCTACTCAACGATTAGTTCATAAAGAGGAACACTTTAAATCCACTTTCTACAGCGTACAGGTTGATAACGACCAAGACGGATTCGTAGACTCTCAGATTAATTTCGAGAGCACCGATGTCGATGTATATTACGAAGTAAGCGAGTTTAAGAAAACAATTCTCGCCGCGAAGTATCAAGATATATTTACTTTCTTAGGGGAATACGTTTTGAGAAGTATTAGCTCGTTGTTTACCGGTTCTCAAGAAGACGTCGTGTTCAACGAGTATTTAACCGAAGAACACCTCGAGACTAAAGACTTTAGCACGAGCAACTTAGGCGCTCAGATGAACGCAGAAACTTTGAGCGCTACTTATAGGAAGTTTACCAAAGACATCACCACTACTTACGTTGACAGTTTTAAGTTTTCTACTTTAACGGTAATAGATTACAACGAAGGAAAGGTCGAAGAACATAGGATTTACAAGGACGATTTTAAAACTAACGAGGGTACTAGTGCCGAAGGATTTTTCGAGGACTTATCCAACAAACACGCAATCACCAACGTTGACACGGGAGCACAATCGACGGTTCATTTCGACTCAGAAATTCCTTATTCCCATCCAGCAAACATTAGTTGGAAAGGCGAAACTTGGGGCTCAGACAACGTTCCTGTAAAATACGACTCTTTACAAGTTATTGGAGAAGATAATTCTTACTCTACAAATTATTTCGAAAAGACCATTATAATTAGAATTCCAAACAGGTATTCGCTATACGACGATTTCGGTAAAACTTCGAAATCGAAAGTGGAAAACGATGGTTGGGTCGAGTTCGAGGTCGAGGGCGTGTTCATTACCCCAGAAAACGGGCAAGTGTATTATACTTCAGACGTGTACGCCTTTAAAGGCGGTACGGCAAAGACTAGAGGCCATTATTTCTATGTAGACTCCGATTTAAACGGCTTTTACGAGACGGTTTATATAATTAGTAACATATTTACGGTGAGCAGGGAGGGTACTCCAAAGTACGACGTAATATCGATCGGGCTCAATTACGATGGAATTCACGACTTCGCCCCTTACGAGAAGTTAGACCAGAAAGTAGAAAGTATATCCGATTTTAGCAATTTAGCAAAGGAATCCGCTATGTTTGGGACCGATTGGGTCTATAATTTCAACAATCTCGAGCATATCGAGCTTTTAACCGAAGTAGAGACTATTTGGGACGAATACAAACCAAAAGACCAGATTTTTGAAATTTACAAGCTCGTAGATAAGAGCAAGAACAACCCTAAATTTTCCGAACTATTCTACGAGATTAGACACAAAACTTACGCGATCGCTTGGGAACAGTATAAAAAACAATTAACAGGAGATATAATCGAACAAGTGTTTATGTCTGTTACAGCTTCTCTTCTTAGTGCTGCCGTCGAAGCGCTTATTACTGCCTCCACTTTAGGTTTTGGATGGTTAGGTGCTAAAGGTATGGCTACTTTAACCTACGTCGCTGTATACACTTTAATGACCAAGTTTAGCATCGACAGGAAACTTCACGAAGCAGAGTCTAAAGAACGCTCCAAGACCTTTTATCCCGCCTCGAACGCGAAAGTAGATCCCGTATCTCTCAACGAAAAATGTATTTACGATCGAGTTCTCCAAGATACGATGGCAGCAGCGCTTCTTGGACACCCAGGAGGCTATTACCAGACGGTGAGCGGTGGAGAGCCCGGTAGTACGTACACCGGTCATTTAGTGGTAAGTCCTCCGAACCTCGCGCGCGTATTGAACTCGTTCGGCGGATTTTTAGACTTGCTGTGGGGGAACCTCTGGAACGCGGGAGAATCGGACCCCGATGCCTACACCGCGCTCGATTTCGACGACCTTAACTTGGACTACTTGCTAATGTCCAGCGAGTTGCCTTTCTACAACACTAAACTTCATTACATCTACCACAACACGGAATATATTTTCGATACCTACAATATGTACTCCTTCAACACTTTAGGAGCTCTCGAAACTCAAGTAAGAGAAGGCTCGAAGGGTCAATTCAACGCTATTCGGCCTACTTGTATAGACGGTGCCCCTCAATACGAGTTTATCGATAGGGCGAATTACAGTGCGATTCTACCGCAACAAATTTTATATAGACCAGTCGTGTTAAGCGAGACGAGATACAACCAGATTCAACCCGCTTTAGGTCGACTCACCGTGAAAGTTCAATGCAAAGATTACGAAAGGACGCTTGGAATCAACCCCTACGACATGAGCGATGTAGAGCAAAAAGTTTACGAAGCTAAAGTTCCGCTCAACGACAACGGCTTCGAATACCCAATTAAATACATCTTCATCGATGTTGTAAACTTTGATGTGTCCAATGGTTTTAGCTACTTCGCTCAAGATTTGATTGTTAACGAGTCCGATTACGCCATCGATTGCGGCAACCTTTACTTTATAAAGTCCATCGAAGCTATTGTTTCGGAAAAATATTCAAGTTTCGAAGATTTTCTAGCGCAATCGTGGGCGAGCGAGTTGATCGAATCAACCATATATTACAACATTCGCGTAGTTTTCGATAGGTTCGTTCCCGATACCACAGACGAGACCAATAGTCTGGCTTTAGCTCAAGCGACTTCCTACGCAATTATGGACTATTTTAACCAATACACTTACGCGGAAATCAGCTCAAATTTGATCTCAGAGATTGCTTACACAGAAACTCTTACTTTCTGGTCAACATTGATCAGCGCACCCCTCGTGTATTTCGGCTCTTGGGCCGTTTCTGCTGGCGTTGGAAAAATGTTCGGGGAGGCAGGTTCTAATGCCGTTAAATCAATGTTACAAAAGTCAATAATGGGGGGTCTTGTTGGAATGGCAGTAAGCCCCATTAAGGAAGTCTTCCAAGAAATCATCGAAGACGGGTTTAGGGAAGCGTTATTAGAAAACTTGGTAAGCATCGCGGGAGGAACGGACGACTTAGGCTTCTGGTTATCGTCGCTAAGCACTTCCTTTAGAGAGGTCAAAGGTGCCTTAGGGGAGCTTACGTTTGGAGAGACTAATTTAAAAAATACTTTTTCGCTTATTCACGCCATATCTTCGGGAGACGTCGATACCAGGTTAGAAATTCAGCAGAGAATCACGCAAGACTTAGATCAGAGGAAAGAAGCAGAAACAGCTAAGAAAGAGCAGATGAGTTTATGGGACAAAATGCTCAAGACCGACTTCTTGAAAGGCCTTTTCATGGTAATACCCTCGGTCTTTTTCGGCTCTTTTAGCTTCGTCGCGCTATCCGGTCTTAATAAAATGGTAACGAGCTCAATTAAGCTTTCTCCGGCGGCGTACGCGTTGTACAAGACAGAGCAGCATGTCAAAGCGAAGAAAGAACTTAATGAGATGGCCAAGGACCAGAAATCTTTATCTATCGAGAGCGTTCTCTTCAACAACATGGAGAAGCAAGCTAAAAAGCCTTCAGAACTAGACGGCGAGGCTCTTAACAACATATTTAGAGGACTTCAAGACAACGAAATCGAAAATCCGCCGTTAACTATCGCGTTCCTTCAAGTTAATCCTAACCCAAAGATTGAAACGAGAAAAAATCTTGCTAACAAATTTAACGAGATACAACTTTCCAATTGGATTAGTGAGCTTACCCAAGATTTTCGATTTGAGGACAAAAAAGAAGAATTTGAAAGAGTTGCACAAAATGCGGAGATTATCGAATTCGAAAATAGAATTGAAGGAATCAAGCAAATAATAAGAAGTGAATTAGAAAATTACCCTACATTATTAAGATTTGTCGATTATACTGGTGAGGTGTTATATGATCCTAAGCACATAGGTCTCGGCTTCCGACCTGGTCCTAACGCAGATAAAAATATAAAAGATAATAAATTTCGTCGCGAGTTTAACATAGCTTTAACTACAAAAGAGTATGCAACCGAATTGCAAAGAGCGTACGATGTTAATATTCCTTTGCAGCCTTATTTATTAAAAGCTGGGAAGTTTATTAAAATGCCTATTTCTTCGGAGATTAGCCATTCTCAATGGTTAACGGATAATCATCATAATATCAAGACCGATAAAATCTTTCTATTACCGCTCGTAGATTCTAGATACGGAATCAGAGATCCTTTAATTGATTCAATAATAGATAAAATACAGAGTAAACTTGATAATCCTAGAAATCAGGAAAGAATATGGCAATATTTAACTGAAGCTGAAAGAATTTACATGTTGAATTACTACGACAGCCTTGATAACGGGCTCTTTGATAAAAGCGTAGATTGGAATCCAAGAGAGAATAGTCCTTATATTCTTCATCTGAAATTCATCTTTGAAGGGTTAACTAAATTACTTTATGATATCGGTGTTATAGATAAGGCTTACATAAGCCGAGTTGAGAAAATTGTATTCGCTGGTACTACTTCGTCAATGTCCGCCACTCTATCCAATTTAAGGGCAACCCCAACAAGGAATTCTCAATTCAGGATTGGAGAAGCCAGCATAGATAAATGGTTTATACGCATCGAGAACGAGATTAATAGAAAGTTTGGGTCCAATCCAATTCAGAAAGATGCAGCGTTGTATTTAGTTAAAGATTTTATTAATTCTGTTTACTCTCTATTTGGATTTAATTCCAAAAATCCGCTTTATAGGGAGTGTAGGATGATGTATCTAAAGTTAGGGGAAGTTTTAAGATTAGCCGGAGTAGATCACTTTAAAGACAACCATATATCTGATTTAGATTCGTTCTCTTACGGTCCACACCAGATTTATCACCGCCTTAAATACAATCCTAAAGGTCTTGTATATATGAGTACCTTAGAAAAAATAATTAGTTCATTAGATACCGCTCTAGACGAAAAGACAGACTTTTCAAGTGAGATATTAGACAAGTTAAAGATCCAAACCGACGTTATAGTTCAATCGTTTATAAATAAAATGCAAGATGTCATAAAAATTATTGACTTACTCGATAAGGTTAAAGGGGTTGAAATCAAAATGTTTCTTGGAGAAATAATCAATAATCCGATCTCGGACGCACTTAGGAAAGTATCTGACGATAAAGACATGATCAAATTACTATATGGTCAGACATCCTATCCCTCTCTTTCTGAATTTGCCAAAGATAATCGAAAACTTAAATTTTTCCTTAGAATAAGAGATCGTGTAGAGCAATGGACAAAGAAAGATTTTGATGACATTCATATTCAAGTAACCGATTCGGAATTACTCGATTTGCAAACTTATATTACGGCTGTGGTTGAACGATGGATATTTAATAATCCCTATCAAATTTACGTGAAGCAGGGAAGGGTGTTTAGGTTCGGCTGGTATCACAATAGCGATCCATTTTTAAAGCGAGAATACGAAGTTGGATATCAGATTTATAAAGCTTTCAGACTTCATGAAAACGATCCAAATATTTCGCCTACAGCAATAAGAAATATGGTGGGAAAAGGTATTCCCGTCACGGGTTATCTGTTGGGTACACCTTCAGAAACAAATATCGGAGTTGATACATTAATCGCTTACCTCGATTCCATAGAAGACTTTAAAAACAATGCCAGAAATTCGGATGATATTAGAGTATATGATGAGGCTATAAATACAATTAAAGATTATATAGCAGATAGACACTTAGGATTACGATTTAAAGGCAAAACATCGTCATCTACAAAATACAATCCCATCTTCCATCAAGATTGGTACAAAGCAAGTTTGATAGTATTCAAGTTAGTAACTTTTGGAGGAATACATCCTATAACTTTTAATTTCCTCCCACCAGAACTTTTCGACGGTAAACAAGACACTGGTCTTTTCCAACCTCATCATATGGATTCAAGACAAAAACACATGCTCCAGTTCGATATATTTTTACTTCTTGATCCGGATTGGCACAGTCGTTTTGGTCCCTTGTCAAGAACGGAGTTAGGTGTCCAATTAACGCAAGAGTTAAGAGATAAAATATTAGAGTTGATGGCAATCGACAGGGACGTTACGCAAGCAGATATTGAAAGAGTGTTTGGAGATCTCGAACTATTTGATAGGAAAGTTTCTGATTGGTGGAAGAGTAATCCAAGGTTTTCAGAACAATTAGATAAGTGGAACGATGACAGGAAATTGATAAGGGAAGGGAAAATTCGAGAATTTTTAAGCAATAGGTTTACGCTTAGAGACGAGAAGGGAAATGCAATCCTCGACGAGCATGGCATACCGATGAACCCTGTTCTGAAAATGTACGATAGAATCGTTAAGGATAAGTTTAACGCACTCTTTCTTCTCGATGGCATAGAAGACATATCGCACCTCTTGACGGATAGGGACATGGAATTGCTAAAACGCTATTTCAAAATATAGCTAAGTTTAAATACTTAATAAGCGATATTGGTAATAGGCATGAAAAAGAAAAGAACGATTGTAATTAAGGATTCATTACTTCGGGAGGTTCGCAATAGCTTCCGCCGCATTTTAATACTCGAATCGAACAAACGACATGGGCAAGTTGTAGATAGATATATCGCAATTGAGCGCGACTCAAATGGGAACCTTCGGGATTTGTCTACTGAAGAGCAGAGAAAAGTAATAGATTTGTCTACCTTTTCCAACCATTTGTCTCAAAAATTGACGGATTCAATCTGCGCCTGTGGTAGTTGCAACGCTGTTGATAAAGACATGACTTACAACCCCACGCTCAAGAAATGGTATTGTGTAGATTGCTTCAACGAGTTACGGGATATGTATTTTAACGAAAAACCTTTAATGGAGCAAGAGGACGGTTGGGATGGGAGTATGGAGTACTTTTTTAGGTCGTTTGCTGAACTATAAGTTTAAATTTTGTGCTTCTTTTTTTTTAACTTTTTTTTATTCTACACTCGTTCACTTGACAAGTTCTGTAATCCTATAAAGGTATCTACCTTCTATTAAATAATTAATTATATCCAATCTCAGTTTTAATCTAAATTTTTTAGGGTTCCGTAATCTTTCGTTAGGTTAAGAGCTTAATCTTATAATTATTATCTTTTTTACTATAAAGCTATGCAAATATGCATATAGCTGAGTAAATGATTCTTTTCATTTTAGATTTAAAAATCAATGCTTTTTACTTTCCTGTCATCGTTTTTCTCCATCTATTCTCACATATGAAATTTCGTGGTCTAATAGAATCTCCATTACGAATTCAAATAATTCGTGTATATTTTTTATCTTATAATATTATTTGACCTTAAAGACTCTGGAAAACTTAAGGATACGCTCACCTATTAAGTTTTAAAACATAAAGATATTAAGTATCACGCAGAACTAAGAAATATTTTGAATAAAAAAAAGTTTTTTAGTAAATGGCTGACTTTAGTCAGTGAGGATTTCTTTTACTTCTTTTTTTTGTTTTTTTGTTGATAAGTTTATTTGACCAAATTTTATAGAGATTTAATGTAAAAACCAAAAAGTTAATTATCTATGGATCGTTAATCTAATTAATTCTTTGAAATGTAAAGAAGTTTTAAAATTTGTAGAAAATAGTAAAAAGTAAAAGTAGTGGAAAATCAATGGTAAAAGGAACCGTAAAAAGATAGTGCGGCTTACGTGCGTCTTGCTCTGGTTTAATTCACGCAAAGGTTTTGGATTTATAAACTCTGAAGAAGGAAACGATGTATTTGTTCATTACACCGCATTATCTGGTGGAGAGGACGAATACTTGACGCTAAACGAAAACGATAAGGTTGAGTTTGACGTAACAGAAGGTCAGAAAGGACCACAAGCTTCAAATGTTGTGGTAACCGAGAAAGCACCCCCTCAGTTTGGTTCATACAATAGGGGTGGCGGCGGCGGTAGACGAAATCGCTATTAACTTAAAGAAGTAGTATAAATCTAACAAAGTAATAAATTAATATATAAGTAGTAAATAATAATTAGTATAAAAGTAAAAAACTCTCTTTTTGCGATTGTTATCTAACCTTATCTTTTTTTTTTTAAAAATTTTTATTATAAAACTGTTGATTTTGAGATTACATAATTCGTTAATGATTAAATTATAAGAAGTAAAAAGAAGATTTAATTCTTCACTAAATTTGCGTAGTTTTCAGTAAATTGCTTTATTTGGTTCCAATCTCTCAGATCATTTCTTTGATTAGGTTTAATTCTAGGATCATCTTTACTAACCATCCTTATCATTTTTTTTCCCAAAAATCCAACATTTGAATCTTTAGATAAATCAAGAACTCCTCCAAACACATCGTATAAGTCAGCTGTTATTCCA
>Ga0209977_10000015_pt1 | contig 55143 bp, 104 predicted proteins | sample SumtaG_2_FD_183113 | JGI IMG/M metagenome (GOLD analysis project Ga0209977, IMG submission 183113) | Deep subsurface microbial communities from Indian Ocean to uncover new lineages of life (NeLLi) - Sumatra_00607 metaG (SPAdes) (version 2) | ecosystem: Environmental > Aquatic > Marine >...
GAAGGATATGGAGGATTTGCCAATATTTTATGAAGATAGGATTTCGAATAAAATAGCCGTGATTTGCAATTCAATACGGCGTTCAGTAATCAGGGATGGTGTTAAATTGGCTATTGTTGATTACTTACAGCTATGTGAAGGAGAAGGAAAGAGCGAAGTAGAAAGAGCCGGGAATGTTGCCAGAACGTTAAAGAATTTAGCCAAAGAACTAAACATACCTATAATTGCATTAGCTCAGTTAGTTAAAAATGCAGAACGAACATCACCACCGCAAATAAAAGACATTTTATGGTCTGCCGAGATAGAGCAGGCATCCGATAATGTTATTTCATTATGGCAACCTGCCAGATGGCTACCTAATGGATCAACCTGGGAATATTCAGACTCATTACATTTTAACTTTGCAAATAGCGAAAACAGAGGTATTACATTTGTTTCATTTCTTAAAGGGCGTAATATTGGATTAATAGAATTTCTATTAACGTTTAAACAAAATACTACAAAGTTTTTAGATTACATTGGGGATATGGTAGAAGAACAAAATCAAGACATTGAAGATGTGGAGCCTGTTACGAATTTTTATGAAAAAGAAGAAAAGGAAGAAAACAAAACACCTCCATTCTAACAATAGAACCAGACAATAATTTTTACAAACAAACAGATATTAATGATGTGCCTTTTTAATAACTAAAAACAATATTATGAAAACAAACGAAATCGCAGATATAATAATGAGGTCATTGCAAGAAAGAAATTTTATGATTTATGCTACCTCTATATCTGTTGATGGATTGGCTGAGATGGACGTTGTAGGGATAAATAGAAATGAATATACCTATGAGTTTGAAATAAAAAGAAGCCGTTCTGATTTTAAGGCAGATTTCAAAAAAACATACAAGCATTATAAGCTACAAAATAAACTACACACAAAGAATTATAACAAATGGATTAAGGGCAAAAAAACAGACATAATCGAACGTTCAATACAGATACCAAATAGATTTTATTATGTGTGCGAAGAAGGGCTCATAAAATTAGATGAAATCCCAAAATATGCAGGATTGATATATATAAAAAACAAACGGGATTATGTAGAAATAAAAAATGCTCCATTGTTGCACAGAGAGAAAGTTACGAAAGCCATGTACAAAGGGATTTCGGGAATATTTAGTCAAAGATTTGTTTATGGATGTAGTTACTTAAATTATATTAACAATCAAAAATTGAAATTATGAAAAGAAACATTTTATTTCGCGGTAAAAGAATTGATGGCCGCAATAATTGGGCTTATGGTTCATTAATAACCAATGGCGAAAAATGTTATCTTATTAATCCTGATAATCTGGAAATAGGATGCAATAATACTATCGGCAATACATCAGTACAGCCAGTTATCCCCGAAACAGTCGGACAATTTACCGGATTAAAAGATAAAAATGGAGTTAACATATTTGAGGGGGATAAAATCAATGTTGGGGAAATATGGCACGGAGATATGGTGGAATCTTCATATATTGGTGTTGTTAGCTTTTGTGATGGCTGTTGGTGGGTAGCTGACAAGGAAGTAATTGGATCAGAATTAGATTCAATTAGTATCATAAATGGTAATATGAAAGTAATTGGGAACACATATACTAATTAAAAAGCCATGACAGAACAACAATTTAACAACCAATTCTTCCGTAAAGGAATGAACGTAAAACTAAACAATGGCGAAATTAAGCCGATTATAGCCGTTGATTTTGAAAATGGGGACATAGATATAGGTAATAACGTTTGGGTTCCTTATTCGAAGTGTGAGGTGTATTATGATGAACTTTTAGACTTGTTTAGAGATATCGTATGTACGTATTTCAATCTCGATATTGAGAAATTGAAAGTTAGATACAAAAAAGGCGATTACGCTCCTGCACGTACTTTAATTATGATATTAGCTATTGATTGTAGAAAATATACTCAATTTCAAATAGCTCAATACTTAGGATTAAAGCAGCCATCTTCTATCTCGATTACAAACAGAACTTTAAGGGGGTATCATCACATTAAACATCATTTAAGAGAAATCAAAATTGAATACGGTCACCTAATTAAAAACATCGAAAAGTATAAATGTTTCAAAACCTGATAAAAGTCATTGTTTTGTGTATTATTAATATTTAATTTTGAAATATGACAAGGACAAAAAAAATATACGGATTTCGATTAGGTGAAAATATTCCTAAATGGAAAGATAGACGCGGAAGAAATGGAGGTAAAATTATAAAATTTATTAGACTTAAACATTGTAATAAATTTCAATTACTTATTAGTAATGGAGATATTTTAACCAGCGAATATTTATTGCAGGATGATTTTTATAGTCGCGGACTGGCAAATGAATATTAACCTGACAAAAGTCATATTTATTAACAAATGATATAGCGATATTTGTATAAACTAATAAATTGAAATTATGAAAATTTACAAAAGCACAGACACAATTGAAAACTCAGCACTGATAACGTTGATTTACGGTGAGCCAGGGATAGGCAAAACCTCATTAAGCTATACGACTAACAAGCCGTTTTTATTCTCTTGCGAAGGTGGCGCAAATAGAGCCATTAGGAACGGGGATAGCGGAATGGTTGAACGGTTTGAGGACATATCTACCTTTTTAGATTCTGGACAATCTGACAATTACGACACTTTTGTACTCGATCCGGTAGATCATATATTAACAGTTCACGGCGCAGATTACGTGGGGCGAATGGATAAAAAAGCAGTAAGGCGTGGCGGTCAATTAACATTGCAGGGATACGGCGCATTAAAGAGCGCATTTGAGGCACTTGTAAACAAAATGCGAAGCAAAGGTAAAAACCTTGTACTGATTGCACACAGTAAGCAGATTACCAATAACGATGATACTATTAAGTATATTCCAAAGGTTACCGGGAGTAGCTATGATATGTTAATGGAGATTTGCGATCTTGTTGGCTATATTAAAAGTGTCAACAATGAACGGACAATAGACTTTAATCCCTCGGATGAACATATAGGCAAAAATACCGGGGAGCATAAAATATTAAAGATTCCGCACTACACGGATGATAGCTTCCAGATGTTTTTACAGGGCATTATTGACACTACCAATAACAAGATAAGCTCACTTTCAGAATTACAAAAGAAAACTATTGAGGCTATCAAAGTAGCTAAAAAAGAGGTTGACAGTATGGATTTCGAAGAGTTGCAAAAAGCAGGGTTTGACGAGTCGATATCTGTACAAATGAGCCTCTATAAAGATAAGCAGTTGGGGAATCATATTTTAGACATATTGGAGCAAAAAGAAGCGGCAGAAGATTTCAATAATGCAATATCAAGTGTTTCTGGCTTGAAAAAACCATTTATAGGCGTATGGAGGGAAGTTCAAGAGATGGCAAAACGCAAATCCCTTACTTATGACAAGAATACTAAACAATTTAGTGATGTTATCAGTAAGTAAAATAGAGAGTTATAGGATGTATAGGTCTCTGGATATAGATGTTGATGGGTGGGAGATATCTATAGAAGACATTATCCAGAGACTAAGAGGACAAGATGACCATAGAACTGTCGAAGAGATAGATCGGATGCAGTTTGGGTCAGACTGTCACTATATACTTGAAACTGGATGTATCCCTGAAGGATGGGGGGATTTATCTCCCGATGATAATAGGTCTTTTTATCTGAATGAGCTATTAAAAGATAGTGTGAACTACGATGATTGCATTAAGGAGGCCTATACAAATACGGATATATCTGGGATAACCGTTTCCCTTAAAATAGATGCCATTGATGGAATCATTGCATATGATCATAAATTCAGCGCAAAGCCACAAAAGAGAAGTAAGTTTGAGGATTCGATGCAATGGAGATTGTATTTATTGGCTACCGGACTAGACATATTTATTTATAACACATATCATTATGGTAAGGATAGACAGAAAAGCCCGTACATAAGAAATAATAAATTTACTTTCAACTCTTATAATGGAATGAAAAATGATTGTGAATACTGGGTTTTCGAATGTGCCTCATTTATGAATTTACATGGAATAAAAACATAAGGAGCAACCAAGGAAATTGATTTTTTACAGAACTTAAAAATAGCATAATTAAAATAATTATTGTAACTTGTTAATTCATAATTAGATTTAGTTTATTAGGTAATAATTTAGAGGAGCCACGATGGTGGCTCCTTTTTTGTGTTATAAAACATTTATTTGCATTTTTATGCGTTTTTATTTGGTGTTTAGCTTTTTTGTGCTTATCTTTAAATTATATTAATAATTTAAAACTTTGCAATTATGAAAACTTCGACTTTCGAAAACAGAACAAAAGACATTAACAAATCAACAGTAGGGTATCAATTAGCCAAAACATTACTTTCTGGTGGCTCATATTTAAAAGGTAAGCCAATGGTAAGACCTTGTTATACTTCTGGTCGTGGACGTTTCACGTCAAACCAAAATCATACGGTTGATACGATAATGTGTCTACAAATAGCTGGGCTAAAAAGAGATATTGATTTTAAATTAACAAACGATGCACCGAGAGGCAGCGCAACGGGCAACCTAATCACTTTAATCAATCGCAATAAAATGATAAAAAATTAATCCTCCGAGTTCCTGCAAAGTCTCGCAGGATTTGCCGACCCGATACCTGCCAGAGGATCGGGTTTTGGTGGTATATAACATTGAGAATATGCGTTGACAGGGGAACGATTGACCCCTGAAAGTATGTGATAAACTTACAAGCCCTGTTTGCGCATATTTATTTTATAGGGCGTCTTTATCATGGGAAATAACAGAATATTAACAAAACGAGAGATTAGGAACGAGTTATTTGGCATTCTATCTATGTGTGATGCTTTTTTAGAAGAAGGCAGCATGGTTGGAGGTAAACGAAAAGAAGAAATGATTAAGTACTTGCCGAAGCAAATCGCATCACAAATAATGCAACTTCAAGACTTAATTGATGAATGTATTTTGGGTGGTTAAATGCTCAATGATTGGTAAATAAAGCCACCTCGCGCTGAAATAAACGTGGGGTTTTGGTAGTATGAAGCATTTACTAAAATGGAGGTCAATAAGCAAATTGCTAGCCGGTAATGCTACCTCAATAAGAAAAGAAGCAATACCTAACAAGTATCGATATAAACTAAATCGTTTATTCAGTCTTTTAGAGGCGTGGGATAAATGGCAAAAAACTGTTTGATATGGATTATCAAAAAGAAACACCAAAAGAAATTATTGATATACTGGAAAGAGCAAAAGTAAAATATTTCGGAATAGACTATTATGCATTTCCAGAAACTTTTGCATCAACAACAGGCCCTCATGGAGGTATTGGCGGCGCTTCAATATCAACCTTTACCGTAGAGGCTTATGTGTGTGATGGTGTTGGCCCGACAGTTTATGTGTGTGATGGCAAATATAGGTTTACAAAAGGTAAATATAAATCACGTTGGCATTAATTAATATGGACTTAACAAAAATAGACAATATTGAATTTGGAGAAGTTACAGAAAACGACTCCCCCGACTTCGCAGATGCTTTTATTTCAATCGCTGATTACAATGGCGAAGAAATGACAGAACCACAATTGAACGAGATAAACAAAAACACAGAATTTGTGCATGAAAAGTTAATTGAACATTTATATTGATAATATGAAACCACAAGATTTAAAATTAGCCCAATTAAAGGCTATTCCATTAGAGGAATATAATAATAGTGGATGGCATAAAAAAGGAGGTACGATATGTGATATTATATATGAACGTGATTGCTACGAACCCACTTGTCATAAATGCATTTTAGATACTCCCGATTCAGTAAAAGATCGTATTTCAGAATTAGAACAAAATAAAAATAAAAACCCATGAACTTTCACATAACCAAAATAGAATCAAACTATCTCTTCCATACTCTTCAAATTCAGAGATTGAATAATATTGAGGAAGCTAAAAAAAGAATTGACGTTGCTCTTGATAATTGGATACATGAAGATATTATGGTTTTTGCCAGCCGCGAAGAATTAATGAGGGATGTTAAATTGGCTTATTTGATATATGCGGAGGCTGTTAGGGATTATGATTGTTAATGGCTTGGATATGGCGCATTGTCACACTAAATTAAATTGAAATATAATGAATTGGATTAATAAATTATTTAGTAAAAAGAACGATAAACAGTGTAATATACACAATGTTGTACATAGCATTACTTGCGGTGAACGTGATGAAAATGGATTTGCAGATACTTATGTGAATGGCAAAAAAACTAATGTGAAGCTATTACTTTGGAACAAAAAAGAAGTAGAACGATTACAGAAAATAAGTGAAGAAATACACAATAAAAATAACGAGTAGCATTACACACAATTAGTAAATAAACCACCATCTAAATGAGATACACCCTAAAAAATATAGTTGATATATGAAAATCTACGTTAAAAAAACAATCTCCGGTTTAGTTCCTGCATCAAGAAATGAATTTGATAAACTCCAGGATGCTAAATTAAAAATGGGTGAATTTTATGAAGTTGAAATTAAGAAAAAAAGAAACGTAAAATTTCACAGAAAGCTGTTCGCTCTTTTTAATATCTGCTTTGAGAATCAAGAACAATTTGAAACATTGGAAGATTTAAGAGCATGGATAACTATTAAGGCCGGATATTATAAAGAAATTAAAACGCCTACCGGAGTCTTTTATATGCCAAAATCTATTAGCTTTTCAAAGATGGATGATATAGAGTTTGAAGAGTATTATAACAAATGTATCATTGTTGTTATGAAATTTATTGGAGTTGAAAGAATGGAACTAATAGAAGAAATAAATCAATTTTGATATGGAAAACCTAAAGCAAATAATCATAAGAGGCATCAAAGCCCGGCGAAAACTAATCCAAAAGAAGTTATCAAAATGTGACTTGCCAGGAATTGACCAATTAATGATTAATTTAGAATATTGCCTGAGTAAATCGGATTGTGATTATTCCGCTATGATAATTAAATTTGGTGATGCTATTAAAAAGATGTTACCGCCAAACTTTCGCAAACGATATTTGAATGAGGTTAAACTTTTAAATTTATAGATATGGAATACGAAGTTTTTTATAATGACGAGGTAATAGAAAGTATAGAATCCGATATAGGGATATTGATTGGAGATTTTGTGCATACAGACAGGGAAGGGTGTTTACAAATATCCAGTAGGGAATTTATAAAACGTAAAATTACTAATGAATATAGCTGTTATGAATTTAAAATATATTGTAGATTGGTTTGTGAATAAATTTTATTTTATATATACAATGCTATATGCTTTTAAAAATTTAGACAGACACAGTAAAATAGATGCTATATTTATGACACTGCTTGGATGTTGTTATTTATATATGTTTATTGAATTTTTAACTACACTATAATTAACAAATAACGATTGTGAATTTTGTTTATATTTTAAATTTATAGATATGAAAACTTTTAAAACAAAATGTATAGATGTAACGGTAAGCATTACCAATAAAGAACATTTTCTTACATTAAAACAAACGCCTGAAAACACCGGAATGTTTGGAAGCAAAATAGTGATTGAGCAATTTGAAAAATAGAAAGCGTTTTAAGCAAACGATATATTAAGCTGCCATTTAGAATTAGGATTCTTATTTAATTCTAATTAACAAAAGAACTTGAAATAAAATGAAACCAAGTAAATACAAATGCGTCCGTTGCAATAAAATAGTAGAGCGATTAAGTAGTAATAAATGGATTAAAAGTTATTGCGAAAAGACAGGTAAAAATGTTAGACTTCAATTAATCGTAAATGAAACCTTCTAAATGTTCATATAATGATAAAGCACAAAAAAATATATTGTGATTTCTTTGGATACACTGAAGCTGATTTCATTCCGTGTGAGTGCTGTAATATGGGTGTTATTACAGATGTTCACCATCTAAGCAAAAGGGGAATGGGAGGAAGCAAACATAAAGATATTATATATAATTTAGTAGGTGTTACCCGTGGATGCCATGTCATCATGGACAACAATTATGAACTAAATGAAAAATTAAGAATCAAGCACAAAAATCTTGTAGACAGTTTTGCGACAACTCATCCAAAACAATTAGAAACATTTCTTAAAAAATATCCCAATGAAAGGAAAAACTTTGAATGGTTAAAACTACAAGAATAGAACTAAAAGGATTACCAAAAATAAGCCTTAACGAATGGTACGCCGGAACTCATTGGAATAAGCGAAAGACTACTAAGGATAATTATAAATGGATAGTAAAGAGCCAATTTAAAGGAGTCTTTCCAAAAACTAAACAATATGATTGTGAGTACTATTTTGAGTTCAGAATACGGCCCCTAGATGTCACAAACACGGTATCTATGATCAAGATGATTGAGGATATTATTTTTGAAGATGATAATTACAAAATTGTCAACTCAATAAGCATCAATTCACAAAAAGGAAAAGAAGATAAAGTAACAATTATAGTAAATGAATTATGAAAAACGAATACAGCGAATACGATTTAATTATTTACCCAGATGACCCGGACACTGTAATATTTAACAGATGAAAGACTTTTGTAAAAAACATAAACCCAGATCCAAAACAATGAGATACATTGAACATTCTAATTGGCTGGATAGGATGGATGCCCGAGGAAGTAAACAAACTCAATGCCCTAAATGTGAGCGGTGGCTGTTTCCTTGTGAAATTTAATTTGAAAATAATCCGGGAACCTGATAAATATCATATTTTTTATAAATTAGTAGTTGTAATTTAGTGGCATATTAATAATTAAAAATTTAGCGGTATGAAAACTTTACAAATAACCGAAGGCTTTAAGGTAGAGGTAGACTCACGCATCGAAGATGTAGAAGCTAAATATATTGTGCCAACAAAAGATAGGCCAGTATTTAAAGCGTGCTGTGATTATATTGGGAATATAGGTGGAATTTATAAGGATCATCTCGTGGGGAATTGCTGTAGCGACACCTTTGGATTAAACTACAAAGACTCAATTAATGGATTACACGAATGGATTTTAGATAATAAAAGTATAATAGAAGAGTATCCTAAATGCAAATTTGATCTTTATTTAATTGACGGCACTATTGAACACGAACAGGCAAAAGAAGTAAAAGTGTATTCGATTAGTGCAAGGAAAGCAAAAAAATTGTTATTATGAAAAAATATAAACGATATGAATATTGGGAAGCACTGGTTATCGTGCGGTTATATCAATTATTTTGTTTTCCATATTACGAATATATGTGGTGGGATAAAAGATTGAAGTTAATTATAACAGACGAAATATAATTAATCCGCAAGTTTCCGCTAAATTCTTGCGGATAGCCGGATGCTTTACGAGGTGTCCGTCTTTGTGGGTGAAGGACATTAATAACTTAAATTTATAATTATGGTACACAAAGGACAGCGAAGAGTAAAACCAACTATATGGAATAGTAATAACCGCAAATCTACACGAGGCAGAAGGCGACAATTTATTCTATTGAATAACGGCAAAACAATAATGATACAACATTCTGCATGATATTGCTTTATAATCACATATTAGGAGTTATTGGATATATTGTCTCAATATTTACACTAGATACTACAAGGAAGGCAGTATTTGAAACTCCAAAAAAGATCCATATTTTCGGGGACAACCTTAAATATTGGATGCAGTATGATGATTATGAATACATGCTGCCGGAAGCGGCTGCATAATACGCTTTGGATTCTAAAAAAATAAAAACATCCAAAGGAACCGTATAAGAAAACCCCACACTGAGATAAATGTGGGGTTTGTGGGTGAAAGATTGTTGGGAATGGGGTTTAATTAGATGTTTTGATATATGGAAAAAGGTTTTATAACAAATCAAACCTTATTTGGGAAGCCTGAAATAATAGGTTTTGGATCGTCAGATTTTTATGTACAAGAGGTAGGTCGCAATTTTGCGAATGAAACTATTGTAAAGAATCATTATAGTAATAAAGTGTATAATGGCACGTATATACATTTGGGCATTTATATTAAATCTGAATTGTTAGGAATATTACAATATGGATATGCTATGAATCCGTCGAGTTGTGACAGTGTAGTAAAGGGGACGGAGCAGGATCAATATCTTGAATTAAATAGAATGTGGCTTGATGATAAGGCAGCGCGCAATAGTGAAAGTAAGGCAATAAGTTATTCAATTAAATATATAAAGGGTAAATTGCCACGAATAAAATGGATACAGTCATTTGCAGATGAAAGGTGTGGTTTTTTTGGAATTGTTTACCAAGCCTGCAGTTTTAATTTTTATGGTGAACATGAATCTGTGTTTTGGGAGCTTGAGGGTGAAATTTTCCATAATTCAATAAAAACTAGCAGAAAGGCGGGTAAAAGAGGATATGATTTATTAAACAATCCCATAAATAAAGATAAAATTAAAAGTGAGAAACTCCGCCAATTTAGATATATTAAATTTATTGATTCCCGATGGAAAAAGAAATGTTTATTAAAAGAAAAACCATATTTAAAATATTATAATGGTGATTAATGCATAACTCAAACCACGGTCTACCATTAAAAACATAAGATGAAAAACAGAAATATAAAACATTCAGATCATTGGCTAACTCCCAGGATATTTTTCGACAAGTTAAATGAAAAATACAATTTCAATCTCGATCCATGTCCTGCTTATCATGATATTAGAGAATGGGACGGATTAAAAATTGACTGGGATAGCCGTAATTTTATCAATCCTCCATATTCACAGAAATCAAAAGAGGCATTTGTAATTAAAGCCATACACGAAAGTAAAAAAGGTAAATTATGTGTGATGCTTTTACCTGTAAGCACTTCGACTAAATTGTTTCATGAAATCATCCTGCCAGAGAAGCCAAAAGTAAAATTCATAAAAGGCAGATTGCCATTTATCGGACAAAATGAAAAGGGGCAAATTGTTAATAGCGAAAAGCCAACACAGGAATTAATAGAATGGACGGATGAAGAGGGAGAAATTACGCTGATTTCCAAACATGTTAAGAACTCGGGACAACACGATTCTATGCTAGTTGTGTTCGATGGTCGCAGCGCCTCAGATAAGGCAAAATTTCTTATAGATAGATTTATAAAAAGAGATGTAAGGGGCTGGATTGTGGCTATTCAAAATAAGCAGGGTAAATTATTTTAAGATGAAAAGCAAACTACATAACGATATCGAGCGGTGCAGATTCAATATTGCATTAAGCAAAAGAGAAGAAAGACAAGCAGACATGTTTATGGTCAGATTGTGGAATAATCCTGAAGATATGAAAATAGTCTTTTGGGTTAATATGATGGTTTGTAATCGGGGGAATTAAATTTATAGCTATGAAAATATTAGTCGGATTCGAAGAAAGCCAAGCGATAACAATTGAGTTAAGAAAATTAGGTCACGAGGCTTTTAGTTGCGATTTAAAAGAATGCTCCGGAGGGTATCCGGAGTGGCATTTTAAAGACGATATTTATAATGTGATTGGTATGGGTTGGGATATTATAATAATGCATCCACCTTGTACTGCGATAGCCGTTTCAGGTAATGGCACATATGCTAAAGGTAAAGCAAAACACCATTTAAGGCTAGCCGCTATTAAATGGACTCAAAAATTATGGCATGACTGCACAGAAGTGTGTAGTAAAGTTTGTCTTGAAAATCCACAAGGAGTACTTGCGACAAATACAGATTTGCCAAAACCTCAGTATATACAACCGTGGCAATTTGGGCATACAGAAACTAAAAAAACAGCTTTATTTTTATATGGGCTACCGCCACTTAAAGAGACTAACAATGTGAAAATAGAAATGGATAAATTACCTGATAAAGATAAGCATAAAATATGGTATGCTTCTCCAGGGAATGACAGATCAGAGTTAAGGTCAAAAACCTATATTGGAATTGCAAAAGCAATAGCAGAACAATGGACTAAATAATATTGTAATGTGTAATTAAAAGCGGTTAATATGCGTATAGTGTATTAACTGCTTTTTTATTTTACAACCATTGTATTTTATTGTTAGTTATATAATAATGCGCGTGGTATGGTCTTTCGCCTACCCAATTGCCAATCGAGGGTCTTAATGTTATTTTGCCATTCTGTTCCGTCATTTTCCATTCATCGAGAGGTGTTACAGTCTTGCCGCCACAGCCACATGCACATAAATGAATAGCAATCTTATACTCCTTTGAAATATATAGGATTCCCTGCTTTAGCTCTTCCGGGATGTGCTGATGGTGTTCTATACTTAATTTGTGTGTTTTCATGTCTTAGTTATTATTTAAAATAAGTAATCATAAGCATCTGGCCTGTCTCTTTTAATATCTTCAGGTGAAATTATTTCAAACTTTCCATCCTTATCTTTTTGTTTTCGGTCATATTTATATGGACTGCACCCTTTGCAACTACACGGCTTTCCCTGTGCTTTATAACAATAATGTTCCTCTTTCTTTAATCCCATAGCCTTGCATCTCTTTTTGTGCTTTAGGTTTGTTATTTTTTGTCTCCTGGCTTTGTTCATATCTTAATTGGTTCAATTAAATATACCTTGACAATACCATTATATTTTAATAACGATGTTAAAGGATATTGGATTATATCTTCATATCCTTTATTGGGATCGTGAACTATATTATAATCTTTATCTATTACTACTGCATGTTGTTTTAAGAATCCATCACTCAAATTAAAATAATTGGGACTAAGAACTGATGCAAAAAATAATCCATTCACGCCCTTCTTTTTATATAACTTTCTTGGTGTCATGATAGCTGGGAAATGCCACCCTTCTTTTTTTCTACATTCTGCAATCGGACACGATAGCCTTGTGTAATTTTTATTGTGTAGCAATCCTCGATATTTATATCCATTTTCAAATAAAAAATCAAATAATATTTTCCACCATTTATCTCCATATTCTAAAAAATGAGGAACGGCATGTAATTTTAGATTAAACATTGTTGCGATAGATGCTCTCATAGAATCGCCATTATCTTTATCTATTATTTCCTGATAAACTTTGTTCATATCTTATATTATTATTTATCCAAAGTTAATGAATTTATCTCTACTGCATGACAATTGTATCTCCCATTATTTAATGAAAGTTAACACAGGTTTTAAATGAATGTTAGGAATTAACCTAAAAACATCTATTCCATTTCTGCATTTTACCCAACATATACGACCAAAGGCATCTCCAACCAATCATTTGTAGCCTATAAATATGGGATCGTCCGTTGTCATGTCGGGACAGAGCGGACACTAAAATTCGGCTTATGATAGTCGTGTGGGTTCCTATCTTTTTAAATTGTCTGGATACAATTAAGGCTTGACTTCGAACATAACCCATTAAACAAGAAAAACCCGACCTATATAGAACTGCCCCACAAAGATTGGCAAAGGTCGGATTCGTTATGTAATAATAGAAATGTTCAATAATCATCTTTATGGCTCTTTAAGGTGCGTTCTACTTCACCTGCATTAACCACAAAGATAGTCAATGATTAGTTTAAATGCAAATTACATATACATACTTAAAAGTCCTCCATTAAAATAGGAAACCCTTTGTCATATACTTTTTCCAGATTTTCGATAGGCGCAGAGGCTTCGCTTTCTGGGAAACAAATATTTTCCCCCAATTCAGGATCGGCATAATGATTTTCTGAAAGCGTCTCGGCTTCAATTTTATTAATAGCCTCATCTTCTCTCCACATAATTACTTTGTTTTCTAATTGCTGTTCGCTCAATGAGTTGCAAAACTTTTTTAAATCACTCCAGTTCATAATTTTTATTTTAAGATTCAACAATTTCAATATCTTCAACATCGAACACCATAAAATCGGCATCGCCAATAATAACTAATCCTGGCTTTTCGCAACCTTCAGGATGTTTAATTTCTACGGCTGCGCCATATTTACCTTTATGGGGATGATCCCCGATTACTTTTACTTTCTTTCCTATGAAGTCTTTTAGTTGCATGATTTTAATTTTTATTATTGATTAATATCTATATATCTAAATTTTGCATTGACAATTCGCCTTTGGTTGCTATCGCTAAATCCAAGAATGTTTTTATACTTGTCTCTTTGTTAGATTGCTTATTGTACAGATATATACCACTTTCAGTAAACCCAATATTATAATTATTTGATAAATTATATGAGCTTGGATATTTATCTTTCTTTACGTTCTCAAATATTACTTTCTTTTCTGCTTCCTCGATAGCTTTATATTTATTCCAAACCATATACTTTAATACTTGCTGATTCAGAAAATTATTGCATCTGATAATGGCATTAAAACATAGTCCTTTAAATATTATTCTCTCAGTACTTTCATTGACTTTAGGTATTAAGCTTTCAACAAATTGACTTAATGTTTGTAATTTTTCTATTTTCATGGCTAATTATTTTTATCATTTGCCGACCCAATAATGAATAACATCAGTATTGAACATGCTAATGATAACTGACTTATCAAAGCTATAATTGCAACATAATTGAATATCGAGATAATTAAACATATTATACCGGTACTAATAAATATTAAAAATAATATTGCCGCTATTATGAATATTGTATTTTTCATTTTAATAGTTTTATAAAGTTTAATCATGCCTTGCCATTTTAAGTAGAGCAGCGCATCCAAATCCTGCAACAAAAGCGTTGCAATAATTTATAATAGAATTTTCAATAATTATATACCCAACTATATTCACTACTATCAATACAATTAATATAATTATTCTAATTTCCTTTTTCATAACTCAATTTTTATTAATTAATCAATAGACTCATCTAAAGTCAGCATATAAATAAAGTAGTGTTCCAATTATGGCAGCAGATAAGCATCCTATTGCAGAACATTTATTTACAATGAAGCTCTGTTTTTCCCCACTTACCCAATAGATCGTATTCATTGCACCAATAAAATAATTAAGTATAATTAAAAATATAACCATGTCTTTAATTTTTATCAATTAATATTAGATTATTAAGCCCATATACAAGAGCTTTCTTTTTCTTGGACACAACTACTATAATCATCTTTTCAGGTGAATTATAGTTGCCTATGCTTGTTATAATCCCGGATTTGTTTGTGTTTGGGATTAGTGCTTTTTGGTTTAGTAGGTTTTTCATGTTATTAATTTATGTTGTTGCTTTTTTGATTAATCTTATTGCGTTTGTAATCGCTTCTTTTATCTGGAATTCAACATATTGCTTTTGTATGTCTGATAGTGGCGTTCTTTTATTTATCCACCCAACTCTTCGCCCTGCATCTTCTGTTATGCTAAAATCTTTAATTTTTTTCATAATCTATATTTCTATGGGTTCATCGTCCCAGGTTAATGTTTTACCTGTTAGTTTTTTGATTGATCTGGAAAGTAGCGCTAAACATCTACCTTCATTTTCTATACTCCACCAGAAATCTTCTCTTTCTGGACATGTAGTTGATATAATTTCTTTTCCGTCTTTATCTACTGCTAGCCATGCCATAATTAATAAGGTATTGGTTTGTAATATTCATCTTCACTTAATGTATCCACGCACGTATTACATGCATTTAGATTGTTTTCGACCTGATATCGGCATAAACTACATACATCTATTACATCGGCGCTATTTCTGATTATTTCTCCATACTTATTCTTTGCCATAACTTCATTATTTTAATTAAACATACCCCAAAGTTCAGAATAATCTTTTTACGGAACTATGATAAAAGTCATGTTTTGGTAGTTTTTATTGTTGTAGGTTTGAAGTATAAATGAATTAAATTATATATTATGAAAAAGATTTTAGGAATTATTGTAATGGTGCTTTTATGTAACACTATTGCACAATCGCTATTTTTTGGAGGGATACCATACACATGGACTCTCGGCGGTAATGCCATACGTGATGGTAAAGAACAGTACTATCAAGTAAATGACTCTATTAAGATAGCTATTATCAAAGAGACAGTAGGGGGAGCTAATTACGATAGATATGTTATATTTGAATGTCAAAATGGCGAATATAAACAGACAAGCGCAGACTCTTTTGTATCCATGTTTAGCAATAAATTAGGGATGTTAATGTATATGCGAAAGGAGTATAATCGATACAGATACAATAAACCAGTTTTTTGAGAGGAGGTGTTTATTTATAAGCATGGCAAAAGTCATTGTTTTCAATCAAAATTAGAATTAACTTAGTACTTTAAAATTAGGATAATCTACAAAATCACAACGGAGTTAAGAGACTCAGCAAAAGAAGGGAGTTATTATGAAATAGCTATTAAGTAAAATGTAAAAACTTTTCGAAAAAAGCCCGGTCTAACACTGCCGGGCTTTTCTATTTATATATTATTAAATTGGAGTTACAAATACTATCCCTCGATCCTTTACCCCTTGTTCAAATTCTTCTTTTGATATTTCGCCCCTTATTCCTTTGTGTATGAATACTTGATTATCCGCTATCCTTTTACATGTCTTTGCGTCTAACATTGCGTATCAAATTTATTAATTTTTTTGTGACCCACTCAATCAGCATAATTACTAATAATATAGGTATGATTACAATTTGCATATTTTTATTTCACAACTTTATTATGTGATTTAATAGCCCGTTTGTTTTGTTTAATATGGCGATCTAGATCTTCTATAACCTTATCTATTGCAGTGTCTCTCACGGTATATCCGTCAACATAGGCGTTAAAATAACTGGATAAGAATATCTCTGATGTTATCAGGAACGTATCGCCTTCTAAATTATTTAAAATAGAGTCCAGTTTTAATCCAGCCTTTTTGAAAGATTCTGCATATCTATTTTTAGGCTTATATTTTGCATGTACAAAACAAGACCCAGCCCACATCAATAGGAAAGTAAATAATATTATCAATCCTCTATTTGCTATTGTATTTTTCATAATATATAATCTACTGATTAGAATATCACTTACAGATGATTAAATTACTACTTTTTCTTTAGCCATCCAAATAAGCTTTTACGCTTCTTTTCCGGTTGTATAGAATCATTATCCTGTATTGTTCCATCCCCGGTGAAATTTATTACATTATTTTTTTTCCCAGGATTGACAGTGTTGTTTATGCTGTTTTTTGGGACTTTAGCAATAGTCTCATACGCAACTATCAATTTGTCATATCTCTTGTTCATTGGGACTAAAACAATGAAGTAAAATAGGAGTATATAAAATACGTCCTTTACCATTTCCTTACTGAATATCCAGTTTAATAAATCCTTTATGAGTTTCATATTATTGTAACTTTATTAACTAATTGTGATTAAATGTTAACCGTTTTATTTTGTGTTTGTTGATCTCCAATACTTTATGCTTTTTATGTTTAACAAATGTTTACTTTTATAAAAACTTTGTTAATATAATTATCGCAATTGTTCCCGATAGTACTATAAATAGCCACCATTGAACGTCATGTTTTCTCATTACTCCCCAATTTACTTTCGGCAATGTTTTGTATCTGCTTTGGGGCAAATGCCGCAACTAACAATAAGAATGCTATTGTGTAATCTATCTGGTTTTGATAAATCATAAACCCAATTGCGGCAAATGCAAATAGCAGTGTTAAAAATGACTGCAACCTGATACTTGACTTATTCCCTTTGTTATCTTCAAAATATCCACTCATAATATCAAATTTTAAATTGCGTATTTATTATATTTTTGAATTGCTTTTTCTACTGTCCCGGCACCCAAGTAAGTATTGTAATGTTTTTTCCAGTACTCCGCCCATCCTTCAACATTTTGAGGTATTGCTCCGGGCTTTCTGAGATAATGAATGCGGGTGAGACAAATAGCAAATTTCGTATTATAGATAAGTGATTCGGTAGTAAAGTTTTCAATATTACATGCTTTTGATAATCGGTCAACGTTTAATTGCATATCTCTTTTCAGATACCAATTCAAGTTATCCTCAAAAGTCAATGGCTCCATTTGAAATATTCCTAATGCCGGGCCTTTGACTTGTTTTATATAATGTCCTAAATTTGATTCAACAGCGCATGTTAACATTATCAATTCGGTAGCTTCTTTTGAGTAGCACCCAAACTCTTTTAATGTATCAGATATTAATTCTCTTAATTGATTTGCTTTCATTACTTATGTAGTTCTGTGATTCTCTTAAGTATTTCCTTCTGATCCTCTCTCCACTCTAATCTCATTGTCTCTACTTTTGCATCCTGCTTGGTATTTGTTTCTTTATTTTCAGCTTTCAATTCACGTAATGATTTATGTAATTCATCATCTTTACTATCAACATAGGTTATATCTGCTTTGTTTTTAAGCTGATTTTCTGAAGATATCTTCTTACTAGCGTTAATATCAAGTCCTAACAATATCCATCCAATGAATAATGTTAATGTTGCTGTTAGTAGGCTGCCGATTACTCTGGACAAAATCGGCTTCCCCTGTATAAAACTATCGCTGACCATACAAGCATAATTAATTGTGAAATAATAATTGTATAATCCCAAAAAACTAGACCCCATTTCATCCCGAAACTATAACAAATATCGTGAATGACTACTACTACATAATAGGAGATTGGAACGTATATAAATATTTTAATGTATTTAACGGTAATTAATCTTTGGATTATGTACAATAACCCTATTCTAAACAATCCTTCTTTTAAAAAATATAATGCTTTCATTGCCTTATACAATTCATCAGGTAATGTCTTTTTATAAAACAATACCCAAAAAACCGTTACCAGGGACATTGCCCCGATAACGTAAATAAGAATCATTAATGTTTTTCTATTCCTTAACATCTTTTTCTTTCTCCTCTTTTTTTTCATCGTCACCAATGACTGTTACTTTTGGCCCGTCTTTTGGTGGATCTTCTGGATGTGGCATAATCTAATAATTTAAAATTAATAATCACCTATCAACGTAAAGATAACTATTTTTTTGACACTTTCTTATCGTAAATAAAAGCCTTCCAAACACAAAAACCTATTAGCATAACAAATCCTGTTATTGTCTGAATCCAAAATAATGATTGTGCTTCCATAACTTTTTATCACAAGTTAAGATAATTTACATTAATATGCTATTGTGCTAATAACAATTCAATTGCTGTTATCCTATCACTCAATGCTTTGTTCTCTTCGACCTGCATCCAATAATCAACTTCTAATATATCAATTCTCTGCTCCAAGCTATATGTCCTTTCTTTTTCCTCCTGTAAATCCTTCCATAATAACGCAATAATAGTAGATGTAACAACGTGGTCCTTTAGTTCTCCTGTTTTTACGGGTTTCTTAATTACTGCTTCAGGAAATTGTGATTTTACTTCCTGCGCATTAAATCCATGATGTTTGCCTTCTCCATCTTGATTTTTATACTTGAACTTAATTGGCTTGATGCATTTAGTTTTGTCACCTACTTCTCCAAGTAGTTCAATCTCTTCTTTCATGGTTGTATCTGACAGCGCTACCAGCTCATTATAAAATACAGTATCGGCACTTACGCTTTCTTGTATAATTACATTCCCTATATTACCACTTGTTCCTTCAATCGTAAAGTATGGAAAGCTAGTGGTCTGAGTCAGACTGATAACAAAATCTTTGCTTGTTGCATCATTAAGATTTCCATTCTTAATAAACCAAGATTGTTCTGTTGTGGTTAATTCAATAGCCGCAAAGTTATCTGCTGCTGAATTATCTTCAATTTTCAATATTGGATCTTCATCTTTTATATGTAACAATTCATCAGGCGTAGTTTTAACCCCAAAATCTTCATACACTGAAATATTAGCATTGTCATTAAACGTCATTGCTAGATTAGTAGCCGCCGTTGCTCCTGTCTTTATATCAGTTACTCCTTCGCCAGTATTTACTATCTCCCAATAATTATCAATGTCATTATCTACTCTTATATTACCTGTTACGTGGACGTTCCCATTTACTTCTAACTTTTCATCAGCAGCAAGTTCGTCTATTCCCAAATTACCAGCAATAGAACTGGGGTCTGTTCCTGATACTTCTAAATCTCCACTAACATCCAAATCATTACCAATAGTAGTAGTACCACCACTAGAGGTTATGGTGCTGTTTACTTCTAGATCTGCTGACAATGTTAGTTTGTCTGTTGAGTAATCTATGCTAAACGGAATAGATTTAACTGCAACAGGAATATCTAGGCTCCGTATTAAAAATTGAGTTTCATCGCCTAATACATCCCATCCTGCTATGTTATTAGTAAATCTTATGGCTTGCGACCCAGAAACTATCGGCCTATCTAAAATAAGGGGAACGAAGTTTGAATTAGTCAACTCAAGCTCAGAGGTGGTTATTTTGCCGCTTGTTACATCCAAATCATTCCCGATATTAACAGTGCTAGACCCAGAGCCTATATTGATATCAGTTGCATTTGATGTGTATAGGCTTGCTGTTGTTGCGGTGGTTGTTATATCGCCTCCATTAACAGCAATATCCCCGATAGTCATATTTTGAGCAGAAGTATTTCCATTAGTTAAGACATTGTCTATAGTTGGATTCCTTGCAGCCGTGTTTGCTGCAACATCTGTATTGTTGCCTACTTCAACATCAAAATTGGTGATTTGTGTGGCATCATAATCACCACTTTGTGCCGTAACCACACCAGCGCGACCAAAAACACTAGTTACTAATTGATCTATCCAATTAATTTGAGATCCAGTACTTGACAATACCTGTCCAGACGTTCCTTTATCTCCGTCCTTATCTTCAATTGCACCGTCAATCCCGGCATCATCCAAAACCCTAAGCCCATACACTACCTTACTGTACACAGTCGTAGAATCGGGTTGAGCTGTGCTAAAAAATGGCATACTGGCCAGTAATAAAATAAATAATAATTTTTTCATATTTGTTTTTTTAAATGTTTTTGCAAAGATAATATTATGTTAGATATAAACTATTAAAATTGTTTATATGTTTCTTGAATATTGATATTTCCTCCGCTAATTGTGAAGTACAATGTTCCGCTTGAATTTATCTCGAATGGTCTTACATCTGATACACTTGACAATATAATATTATCAAACAATTCATTACCTGAAACAGTCGTGCCTATATCAACTATGACGGTCGCCCCGGATACCCATTCTAAAATAACATCATCTGAAAAAGCATCGGAAGGAATAGCGATTGATTGTGCACCCGTTACGTTTGTTAACGTTGATAATAAATCTTGCACAATGATAGTTCCGTTTTGTTTATAGTCGCCCTCAATATCTAAGTCGCCGTTTCCATCTAATTCAAAAGTTGTTGTTCCGGCATTATTTTTACCTTCAATAAGATTATCTGTATCTGTTCCTGATTGATTTTGAACCGTTAACAATCCAGATGTTTGATTATGGGTTAACCCGTCAGTAAATTCTAATCCTAATTCACCACTTCCAACTTGAGTTAATTTATTAGCTGCTCCTGCATATGTTCCGGGTGTATCTGTCATTCCCAGAAATGTTCCAGTACCGCCACCTGTACCACCACCGCCAAATATTTGAAATCTCCAATCTATATAATCAACTAAATTACCAAAAGCATCCTCTGCCAATCGTGTTTTTGCTTGTACCGCATTAGTATAATTATCAGCAGTTTGAAATATTACCGTTGCGATAGCTGCAAATTCTTTAATTGGCAAAGGACTTAAAAGTAATTCTCCCAGTTCCGATCTTGCTCCAACTCTTGCATTCGTAATGCTTGAGTAATTATTTTGACCAACAATTATGCCAGACTTAATTCCAAGCGTATTAGATACAAGCAAATGAGCCAATACATAAGTATTATTTGTTGCTTCCGTTAACGACCATGAACCGCCAGACTCTTCATTCCATGCCACACGGCCTGTTCCAGTTGTAAGTACTGGAAATCCCGGATTTGTATCGCTCCTCCACGCTGACACACCATCACGATAAAATATCGTATATCCCGTTGTAGATGCAATTGCTGGAATAGAGGTCAATATATCTTGATTTCTTATAAGACCAGAATCATGCCCAAATTGTGCATCTGCATCTACATTACCCGATCCCTCTGTTTGTATATCAACAATATCTAATCCTTCAAGTATTTGACATTTATGAAAATCCCAAAGAGCAGCCCACGTATTCCCATTTTGATCGAATGTATGCCGCATATCATTGATATATATTATCGTATCATTAACTGCATCCCAATACATTCTACCAATACCAGGGTAATTGGTATAAATATCTCTAACCTGAGCTTCTGTCAAATTAATTCCATCGGTTAACACTCCGTCTAAATAATAAAAATCATGTGTCCCTTCAATGCCATCCCAGATTAACGTATCTCCATCAGAAATAGTTTTTAATCCATCTTGATAATTATAAAAACTATTACCAGAAGCTGGAATGACTTTCATTGTTCGATTAAATGAAGTTGGGAAAATAATTGTATTGGTTGGGTCAGACCATCCTCTTACTGCATTTATTTCTGTAGTTATTTCTGATGGTACTATATCAACTATAATAGAACCAGAATCATTGTCTATTGTTTTTACTGCTCCAATTATTACAGCAAATTCTCCATTGTCAGGTCTTGTATTTGTTAATGTCCCAGGTATATCTGGTGAAAGATACAACAATAAATCAGGATCATATGTATCTGTATTTAATTCTTTTACTTCGCCGGATTTCGTAACATATCCTATTTCACCTATGCCGATATCATGAGTCACTACACCAACGAGGGTGCTCTTACGCCTTTCTTTTGCATCTGCTAATCCTATTGTAACTTTTCCATCTTCTACACCAGTAGGATATACTACAGAGCCATTAGTAATTGGATTACTTGTATTATTTTTAACTTGAATCCAACTTTCAAATCCTATGCTCAAAGCAATATCTGATTCCTCATTATGGAAAATTAAACTTCCATCTATTGAATCATAATAAAGTTTACCCTCATCCCATGTTAGATTGGATATATCTGTACTAAACAATAGCGAATCTATTGGTACTCCTAATAAAAGAGCATTGTTTTCCAAATATTGCAAACTTACCACATCAGAGCCATTTATGGGATCAGTAGCGTTCATGTATTTATGAAGCCCCGGATTATCTAAATCTGGAACTATCATAGTATCTGGACTTGATAAACTGCCGGAATGCAGAAGGCTATCAACTCTCAGATATTCGATTTTATCAAATTTTTGAGAATATCCAAAAACAGTTATAAGCAACAATAATGCTATTAATTTTAATTTTTTCATGATATATCGTTTAATTGAAACAGTACTTTTACTCTTAAAACAAATCCCGGATCTCCCGAAAATGTGAAATATATTCTACCCGAAGCGTCAAAACTATTACGGGTATTACTCATAATAGGAATTGGAATTGTTGCGCTTTTATATATAATTGCCTCCCCTATTTCATCGCCTCCAATAGTATATCCCACTTTAACAATTGTCTGATCCGGTATTGATGAACCGGCGGCTAAAAATTGGATATTACTTGTTAGATACCCGGCAGGTTCTGCTATGTCAAAATTTGCCGAAATCGTATTGCTGTTAAATTCGTCATGCCATGCCATATCGTCTGTGCTTTCGATTCCTAAATTATCAACATTTATACCTATTGTGTTTTTTTCTGTTAATCCTATTGATACCTGAACAGATGTGCTACCCCCCACTATCTCCATTTCTGCACCATCTGGCTTGATATATTGAATATCGTTAATAGTAAATATATCAAGGCTGCTGGCAATGCCTAATTTTGTCGCTAAATAATCCGGGATGACATCAGTTTGGAAAGTTCTACCACTAAAATAAGAGGCGGCAATAGTTGTTAAACTTTGTGAGCCTTCCAATATTTCATTATCATCAGTATCATTAGGCAATCTATCAACTGCCTCGATAAAGAAATCCATGAACTTACCAACGCTTGTCAATGCTGCCCAATCTATAAACCTATCGTCTAGGTCTGAATTATTTCTATCTAAATTTGTGTATTTTACATATACTATCCGGCCTTTTTCTATGTCCTCGCTTATATCAGATGTAAAGATAGGCTCGCTTGTAAGTTCATCGGCTCCCTGTGTGGCTGTAAAATACACTGATTTATCCTGATAGGCTGCTGTTAATGTTACGACAAAATTAAACCAGTATCTTGTAGTATCTCCCACCACGCTCGATACAAAAGATGATACTATAGTTTGAATTAATGCCGGATCGAAAGCCTTTAATGTTACATCTGATGAATCTTCACTTGAGAACTGCAAATACACAACATGACTATTAGGGTATTTTTGACAATACTCTTTAGTCGTAAATGCACCCTGAAATCTGTCTTTATGCAGCCGGTTATGTTTATTGGGATAAACTCCCGATAAATCTTTAAATGTTACACTATTTAATTTTGAATTAGCTAACATGTTTTTGAATTATAGTTATTACTGCTTCATCTTTTTTATTCTGTTTTTTAATATCTAAAACCCATCCTATTGCATCATCTGATAGCTTTATGAGTCCAAGAGGATTAGTATTAAATGTTTCTATGTCCTCAAAATCAAATCTAACAGATACTGTGTGTTTTTCTGGAAGATAGATAGGGTCGTTTAAATCTGCCGCTATTATATCATCATTTTCAGTTATAGTATATCCTTCACCTGTTGTTTTTAATGTTTGCAATTTCCCTGAATTTTGAAATCTCAGCTTACTGGATTGAAATTTCTGAAATGCGCCTGAAAATCTATTACTTCCCCTTATTAAATTCCTAGATCCAGTGTTAAATAAATTTAAACTTCCCTCCTGGAACAAACTAGAGTTATCCTCGATTGTTATATTCTCATCTGTCTCAGCTTTCCAATCCTCGTTAGGCTCTGCACTTCTTTGTGATTTGATTACAAAAATACTATTATCTTCTTTTTCGTCTTTTGTTCCGTCGCTTTTTATTGATCGTTCTAATTGAAGTGTGATGCCTCTAGTATCGCCCCTTAATTTATCTACATTATTTAGTTTTGCATCTGTCTGTATTATGCTTGTTCGTAGATTTTTAGAATTGTATTCCCCTCTTCCGTTTATTGATTCATATGAAAACTCCTCATATCCAGACTCTAAACTTAGATATGCCAATTCAGGCATTAATTCTGATTCAATGTCGTATTTATTAATTCTGTCAGATAAGTCTAAAACAATATTGTTATCAAAGAAAAATGAGTATTCTTCAAATCTTATTCTTTCAAATCCTCCTATTGTTTCAAGTGTATATCCAGCATTCCACCGAACCCTTAAAGACCTTACATAATCTTCAAAACTTAAAGCTAAAGGGTTATTAGTATTTGCAAGCTCATCCCCGCGCAAATTTAGCCCCGACATAACAGATGCAAATTGTTTTTGATCTTCTGATAGGTATACATCTCCATTTTGATTGTATGGGGTATCAAGCCTCCCAAAGTATTCTGAGTAAAACGGAAATTGAACGTCTAATATGTGCTGTGCCAATCTTTCTCCAATTTCATATATAGGGAATGCCTCAATGGTCACAGGTGTAGACGTTACAATAGCCTCTTGATATGTAATATTGACTCTTGTTATTTCAATATCATGCACCCCCGGAGGCGTGTCCTCATGCGCGCTCCCATATAATACTATTGATTGCCCAGATAATATATTTGTTGTTCTTGCAAATGTAATATTGATAATCCCTGAGCTATCTCTGTCGTCAATTCTTTGTATCCTAATATCAGAATCAACACTGTCATTATCGTTCAGAATTGCATATCTGAATTCAAACCAGCCATCATTTAGTTGCTCAGGTATATTTATATCTATCTCAATGCTTACAGTCAATGTCCGATCTTCTGTAGAGCTTAAAAAGAAACCCATCTCTTTGTGCAATACTTGATTTGTATTGAAAACAGTTGAATGTGACTGTATACCAAAATCACTCAATATAACACTTTGATTTATTTCAAAAATCTCATCTGTGTCATTTACCACCCATGTATTAGTATCTGAATGTTCCGCAGAAGCAAATGCATTTATTTCACCAAAGCGAAAATCTTTTAACAGGTTAGGATAATCAACAATATTATATCCTCCTATTGAAAATAATTTAGTTATATCTATTGAATCTTTTTTCCTGTTATTTAGTTTAGTCTGAGTCGAACTATTAATCGCTTTAATCTGAACACCGAATGCAAAATTTAAAACTTTGACTATCTTAAAGAAACTAAAATTAACTTTAAATCGGCTTGGCATTTCTATATACGCCCGTGTAGATTCTTTATACCATGATATAACAAGTGTACATTCAGCATTAAAGCTAGATGATTCTTTCAATTCTTTTAATAGTTCTGCCCCATTACCTACGAATGTTAAACTATCAGATACAAATGAACTAAACACACCCCCTATTTCTAATGATCGTTTAATACTTATTGAACCTTCTGCCCATTCCAACGGTTCCGGCTCACAAATTATATTGCGAGATTGACTAAGCAGCTTAAATTGATACTTAGGCGGTGTGTTGCTCTGTATGTCTGAAGGCCATGTCATTGTAATCTATTTGCGTAATTTTGTGAATAATTGCTGTCTCTACTTATTAGAGAAGGGTTCTGTCTTTTGTTCCTATTTATCGCCCTTTCTATTCTTTTTAATCCTTTTGCATTTGATTTTTGAAGAGCTAATGTATCAAAGTTGATAATATTTACATTATTCCCTCCTGACGCTCTCATTATTGCCTCTGTTTCTTTGTTGTTGTGAACAGTTGCGCCTTTGAATTTATTTCCTGAGAACAACGTATCGGTTTCTGCCATATATGATTCCCCACCTTTTGTTATTACTAATTCCCTCGCTGCCATTCCTGTTGGTGAATCTCCTGCTATAAAGGTATCGGGTGTTCCTTTTTTACCTTTATGAAATTTAGGTACTTTTTGTGCTACAACCAATGCCGCCTGAACAGCCGCCGAGCCAATAACAAAGGGTATTTGAGCCAATGCAAGTGGAGCCAATGCCGCCGTAAGAGGATTAGCTAATAAAACCGCCGCAGTTGCTTTTATTTTAAATACGGCTTCTGCCGCCTTTATTGCAATTCCTAGCAACGAACTTGTCTTTTCTGCTTTTGCCTGCTTAACTCTTAAATCGTTTTCCTTTTTTGCAAATTCTGCCTCTATTTTTGCCCTTTTGTCGGCATCATCTCCGGCTATTGCTAGTTTTTTGTTTTTTTCTTCTTCTAATGCTATTAATTCATTCTCTCGACTAACCGCCCCAAATTCTGCGATTGCTTCAATTCCTCCTATTATCGCATCTCTCCGTGTATCTTGTAAATCCTGTTCTAATTCTTTTTTTGTCTCTGCCACTTCTTCTGCCAACTTAATACTTTCATCGGCAGCCTCTTTTTCTTCTTTCCCCTTCTCGTCCAGAAACTTTCTAGTTTGCTCTAAACTTTTTGCATCATCCTTAACTTGCTGTTCAAATTTTAAAGTATCAAGATCGGCGGCGGCGTTTAGTTCATCTTCTGCGAAATCTGCACTTTCCTTAAGAAATTCATCTGAGGCTTTTTTCTCCTCTTTTAATCTTTTATTTATTGATATTTTATCCCTTGCTTCTTTTTCTATTCTGACTTTATCGGCTGCGTCTATTTCTGCGTTGGCTGCCGCCTCTGCTGACAGTAGAAGTTGATCGTTTTGGTCTTTTCTTCTACTTACATATTCATCCCATAATGCAACGGACGATTTTAAATTAAACCCTAAATCCTGAAACTGTTTAAGTATTGTTTTTTCAAGGTCAATATCAAATTCCTCAAAATCAAATAAATCAAGCGTATCAAATACTTTTTTTGCCTCAGCTCCTAATTTTACAACATTAGCGGTAAATACCTGTGTTATGATATCCCCTCCACCTCTTATTTTATCTAAAAGACTTCCCGCTTTGTTTTCTACGGCAGTCATAGACGTGACAGTGTCCTTGAGTCCTTGTATTATCGCCCTGGCAAATCCTGTTTCTCCAATAGAAAGTACAAAACCATCCCATGCACTTGCTAACAATACCATGTCGCCCGCCAAATTATCTAATTGTATGTCTACAATTCCCTGTAATTCATCTTCTACTCCGATTAATCCGTCCCTTAGCTTCTCCGCACTTTCAGCACCTTCTAAGAATCTATTAAAGGCGGCTACACTTCTCTTGTCTGTTAATTCTAAAGTCTCATTAAGTGATATCCCGTCCTCTCTGAGTTTTATTAAGGCTGGAATTAATTCTTCAAAGCTACTTACACTACCGCCCAATGCCTTAGCTAATGTACCGCCTGAGTCGGCAAGATTTAATAGTATATTTCTGGTTGCTACGGATGCCTTATTTGCTTCAAATCCTGCATCTCTTAAATTGCCTAATAATGCGACTGTTTCTTCAATTGAGAATCCAAACGCTTTGGCTACTGGGGCAACATTTGATAATGCCGCTTCATAATCCTGAAAGGTTAATGCACTTTTCGTGGTAGCTACTGCGAGAACCGAGGCCACTCGTCCTGATTCTGTTGCGTCTAATCCAAATGCCCTCAGTGCAGATCCTGCAACCTTTGCGGCGGTTGCTAAATCGCTTTCTGTTGCTGCCGCTAAGTCCAATATTGCCTCTGTAGATGCAAGTATTTCTGATTGCTCAAATCCTAATTTAGCTAATTCTTTTTGCAGTCCTGAAACTTCTGAGGCCGTAAATTTGGTTACTCTTCCATATTCTAAAGATGCTTTTGTTAAATCTTTTATTCCTTCAACATTGGTTCTTAGTATTGCGGCGGTTTCTGATTGTGCTTTCTCAAATTTAACAATAGTACTAAATGAACTTTTTAATACTGCTGCGAGTGCTGCAACTCCACCCACCAATCCAAGAGCACCTAATAATGATTTTGCACTTTGTTTGATGGCTCCACCATAATCTCCTACTTTGCGCTGACTCCTGCCCGTCTGTGCATCGAGCTTTTTTAACGCAGCATCTTGGCGTTTGATGGTTGCTGTTAATTCTTTTCCTCTTTTACTTGTCTCTCTCTCTGTTTCGCTTAATGCTTTAAACTTGGCTATATTCTTACTTAGAGATAGACTAATGGCATTATATGAGCCTTTAAGTGCGCTATTTGCCAATACCTCCTGCCTTGTAGCTTTTGTAGATGCTTTCGCCGCCTCCGTTTTGGCAATAGTAGCCTTCTGTACTTGCTTGTATGCTGCTGTCACCTTTATTTCGGCGGCTTCCATTTGCTTATCTAGCTTGATAAGCTCCCGTGTTGTTGCGTCAAGTTTTTTAGCAGATTTATTATTTTCGGTTTGTGCTTTTTTAACGGTATCTATTGTTACACTAATTGACTTTAGGGACTCTACGAATTTCTGAGTCGTTACCAGCATCCCATCGAGAATTTTGTCGGTAGTCTGGAGGGTTGTGTTAAACTTCTCTAGCTTAGTTATCTCCTTATCGCTCAGTATTTCGTTAATCTCCGGCATCTTCTTTGGGTTTTTTAGTGTGTGCCTCGATTAAATTCTTTTCGAGGTTTAAAAAATATAATAATTTTACCCTCTCGCTGTATTGTTGCGGTGTCTGCAAATAAACACGATTAACTTTATCTAAGAATGTATATTCCTTTTGTGGCTCAGGCGTTTTGTTATTTGGGTTTTCCTCTGGGAATATCTCTATAAACTTGTCATACCTTCTCTCTATCTCTTTATCTAATCGCTTGACATCTCCAGCGGTTTTTATTTCATGTCCCGTAAGCTTTTTAACTGATTCCAGATATTTATCCAATCGGTTATTATGTTTTTTATATTTTCTATTGGCCCAATTTAATAACGATATTGAGCGAGGAATAAAACTCATATTAACAGCTATTCCAGCTCTTGCAATTTTTAATTCTAAGTTTTTGCCCCTTATTATCTCCTTCTCTTTTTCATGTCTCAGATTATCGCTGCTATCACCACCATTAATTTTATCAACTATTTCCCTCGTCAATTTTTCTCTTTCTTCCGCCCACCATTTAATAGGAAATGGATTGTACCATTTTTTCAAATGACTGGCACTGTCTTTTTTTTCTTCGAGCTTGAAGACATTTAATAGCCTAATATCATAAATGGTTTTTATCATCTGAAAACTGCTCTTTTATAACTTTGTCCTATTACTTTGTTTGTTAATCCTCTCGCCTCTAGTTGGTCTTTTTTGGGTATTCCAAAAATCGGTTTCCCATAATCATCCTGTAATATGTTTGTTTTCTCGTCATCGCTACCTATCAAATATTTAGGAAAATTAATATCTAAAAACATGCTCCTTTGAAACTCCCCACTTAAAAATAAGTCTGGTTTTGGTTTATTTTGTGCTTTTGCATATGCCGGTGTTAATAATATTGATTTTGTTGATTGATGCACCAGCGCATTATCTTTAGAATCTCGACTAAGCAACATTTGTTCCCGGTTAATATCAATAATCTGATTATCTACCGACATTATCGCCTTTTCAACATTTACAGCGATATTATTAACCCACTGTTGCGATCTTTTTGCTATGTTCTTTATCTGTCCCATTAAACTTTTTAATCAATTTTCCAATAAATGATTCAGGTTTGTTTTTAACCTGGTTAATTCTGTCTGCCTCTTTCATAAACTTACTCAACATCTTATTAATAGTCATCCCTTTTTCTACATAGCTTTTCCCGGTCTTATTAACAAGTTGTTCTATTTCATCAAGAGTAACAGAACTATTCATTGATGCTCTTAATATTTTTAATTCAAGTACTCCTTTGTCAAACGGCTGTTTAAATATTCGTTTAATTTTAACGGATATCTTCACTAATTGCCTTCTGACTTTTCGCGGCACAATATTAAGGGATGCCATTGTATCTGACTTTTCACGTTCTTTTAAACGTGATTCTATTCCTAATACTATTTCTGTGTTTGCCATATGATAAAAATAAAGGGGGTTATTCGCCCCCTCTGTTTTATTTTGTAGAAGGTAGCTCGCCACCTATTTTTACATAAACATCTTCGGGCTTTCTTTTATCCCCTAATTTAACTAAATGCTTTTTAAATTTATCAAAAGGCATTTTAGCGCAACATTGACCAATACTGATCTTGTTTTTGTCTTTAATTCTCTTTATTTTCTCCATTATGGCTGTGCTTTAATTAAATTAGAAGCATAAATATAATAAGTCACATCGTCATCAGTTGCCTGAATATCCGCATATTCAAGTAATACAAAAGGTACCGGAGTAGTGCCGATATCTTTTTCAACGGTTAAATCATATTCTCCAAATCCTATCTCTGTAGCTGCGGTTACGCCTGGGTCGCTGGCATTAGTTTTGATGATAGTAAAATCTGTTGCGGTGAGTCCCAATAGAGGCGTTCCGCTTCCTCTTTTCAATACCTTAACGCGAATTATTCCTGTTCCTATAATATATGGAACTGTAATTGTTTGAGATAATCCCACAGGAACAAGCATTCGTATATCATCAACGCTTTGCTCTGAGTCCGCAGATACAAGGTTTTCAAATTCCCTAATTGAAGAGAAGAACACAAATATTTTATAAGACTGCTGTTTGGTATCTGCCATCGGCAAATTGCGTCTTATATAAATCTTACCTCTCAATCCCTTGATGGTTCCATCTGATTTCATCGTTCCGATACGGGTACCGTCTTTTAACTGTAAGGGAAAATCAAATGATTGAGCATCAATTTGAAGTAGTGCTTGTTGTTCTGCAAGCGAAACTTGCAAATATCCTACTAATTGAGGAAGTGGATTATCGGTTATTTCACTGATACCTAAATTGCTTTCCTCAACAACTGGATCGGCGGTATTGTTTTCATAGCCTCTTCGAATATCAAGAACATTTCCTGACATTCCAGTTGCTATGGCTGCGAGTATTTCATGTAATTTTGTCTCTGAAATAAATTCAGCATCCGTAAATACTGTACCGATATCGGTAGCAATAAGAGCGGCGACCTTATCCCATAATTTCTCGCATGAGTCGAGTCCTGTCCAGACTACTGGTTTGCATCCCATAATATTAACATTTTACTATATTTATCAATAAATCATTTACTTTAAATTTAAGAGCGTCCAAAGGATCATTTAATACCTGTTTTTGTGAGCCTTGAACCGATTGCGTTCCCCAATAAGGAAATAATTCAGATCGTGGATTAACCTCTTGTATGCCGAGGCTGCTGACAAATTTAGAGTTTATAATCTCTTTTTTTAAGAGACTATAAATAGGATAAATAATACCTTTAAACTTCTGATCAAATCGATCCTGTGTTGACATTGTTTTAGTAGTCTTTCCAACTATCCAAATATTAGCCGATACAGAATATTGCTGATCGTTTACGGTTGTTTCTGAGTATTCAGGGTCAATTCCAAGTATTACCAATGGGTATTTTTCAAATTTTCCTGCTGGTGATTTATCCCGGCTCATTAGTTCGTCGGCTATTGCCTGGTAGTGACCGTAACGATAATAAGGTTCCTTATTATTCGCTGTGTCATATAAGGCTCTGACCTTAGCAACTATACCACCAAAAACTTCGGCAAAAATCTCTGAATCAATCATATTCCCATAAAATTTACTTGTTCTTTAATCTGAAACACCCATTCTGGATATGTGTCTTTATGTTCATACATGAAATTATAACAGCTTGGAATATTGCCCGGCTGTGAAACTTGTCCATATAATTTAATCATATCAAAATAGGCTTTATATGCTTTTGCCCCGAAACCAACATTTTTAGCGTTTTCCATATTGGAGGCTGCGCCCCCTACATTTGTAACTGTTGATTCATTTTCACGACAAAACCAATAAAACACCCAGTAAGCGTTCAGTGATTTTTTTTCAGCATTAATAAGACCATTCCATTTTACCGCGATATCATTCCCTGATGGATTTATAAACCCACAATTTGAGCCATCTACTGTGTATTCTTTTCCCACTACTATATCCTGGATTCTTTGCGTAGAACTTCCGGGATTTTCAGTATCAAATGCCAATACTTCAGTGCCTAGCTCATAACCAAACAAATCAAATACAACATCAGGCTCGTATCTATCAATATAAGACTGTATTGTATCATCATCATTTGCAGGGATGTTAATCTCCTTAATAAGATATGAATCGTCTATCAAACTCATTATTCAAGTTCTTTTAACTTCTTGTTATATGCCTTAACAACTGTTTTTCTTTCATCGTCTTTAAATTTCTCTAAAGATTCAATTGTTGTACATAGTTGTATTTCCTCGATAACCTTTCCGGCTGTCGGAATAACAGGGACGGGATTAACCGCCTCCTGTTTATCTTCAATAAAAGCATCTAATTCCTCGTTGGTAATTTCCAGCTTTTTGCAAATTAACTCAACAGCTTTTCGATGCCTTCTTTCTTTTTTAATATTTATCATTCGTTCCAAACTTTAAACTTTTGAAAATCGATAGTAGTAGTCCCCGTTCCGGTTCCTGTAAGCTCAGTTTTATAAAACCGATACCTGTTTAGAATAATATTACTAATCGTTTCTGTCGCTGTCCCATCGGTAGAATTAACTGTAGAACCGATTTGCGTCCACGAATCATCAGAAAATTTTTTCCCGAAAAGTTTAATAGCAATGTTAGTATGATTTCCTGCAAGAGAATCAAGGCTGACCTGATAATCCTGTGTTGCCGGAATTCCCCTCGCAGCATCCCATTGGAACCACATTACCGTTGTATTGGTTAATATATAATTAGTATTAATTGTTTTAAAGTTTTTACTCGCTTTAATTCCAAACGTTGCTTGTTGTCCACTGGCTGCAAATGCTACAAATGCTATAACCAGAATTAATAGAAACTTTTTCATATTAGTTTCCTATTGGTGACATTATTACCCAAAGAGCACCATCATAAACAACAGTCACAACTTGCGCTGAACGTATATCATTTGCCGAAATAGCTCCTTTTGCTCCATTGTATTTATTAATGGCTAAAGCACCGGCACCATCTACATCTAATGTAGCTGCACCTGTATTTGCCGATTCTGCAATAAATGTAACCATCGTACCTTCAGATACTGTCACGTCAGTAGTAAAGTCAATCGTTATAGCATCGGCAGTTCCAGCTACGGCAGTGGCATCAGCAAAGTTATATGTTGATGATTGCGCTAATCCTGTTACATTAAGTGTACCAGCAACAACAGTATTACCAGTAGCGCCAGCAACCGTAAACTTATCAGTGTTTATGGTTATATCTGAAGTAGCACTACCGATCAAATCATCACCAGCACCGAGCGTTACGCCTCCGTTTGCTGTAATTAGTCCCGAGGCTGTAATAGCGGCAGCAGTTGTCGTCCCGGTCACTCCGAGAGTTCCACCAACTGTAACATTTCCACTATAAGCAGCACTGCCGGCAGCAAATTCACCCCCGGTATTCCACGTTTTAATTTCAATTCCGGATACTAATGTCTGTTGGGTAGTCCCTGAAGCTGTAAATAAGATTTTTATAAATCTATACTCCTTTACAGTATCAACTGGATAATTAAAATCCGTAGCTGTCCATGTTGCTGCAGCACCAATATCAGCATAAGTATCATCGGCAAACTTTTTACCTGAAACCTGAACTACTACACTAGGTGTACCACTAACATCCGTTAGGTCAATCCAAATATCGTAAACCTGAGAATTAGGCTGTTTATTGGTTATCTCTATCCAATAAGTCTCACTCTCATTTATCGTATCCGAGGCGTCAAGCGTAACATCTACATAATTTTTGTCCGGCTTGATTATCTCCGATCTATTCTGCGCAAGCCCTGTTACTCCGAACAGGAACATTGCAAATAAAATATAAATATATCTCATCATCTTATTGTCCAGAATCATTAATTGCTTCAACATCGGTAGCGATATCATCGGAATAAATAATTGCTGCCTTATCCCTAACACCAAATGCCAAACGAATTTTAATAACAACAGTTTTTTGACCTTCTGTTAAATCAGTTCCGTTAAACCCAATCTCCATAGTCATATCCTTACGGCTACCTATGATTAATTGCTTTTGTTCTGATACTGAAAGGGTATTCACTGCCTGAGCAGTTGAGGGGATTATGCGCATTCCAAAAACAAATGCAGGATTTCCCAATGTATCCCACTTAACGCGGCGATCCAATACCGAATTATCGTTAGCATCTTTCAAAGAAGCCATATTATCAATATCGGTTGGATGCATAGATACAACATTGGGACGGTATTTGTTCGCCTCACATTGTAATTTAGCCTTTGAAATAAGATCGATAATATTTGCGCCTTCAACAGTATCGGTAAACGTAGCTGTTGCAAAATCGGTGTGATTATTGGCAGTATAAAGACCTGCAATATCAGTAGTTCCGTTTCCGGTAGTGCCTAATATTTTAGTATCTATCTGATCCAATATCTTATCCGGTGCGGTGATTGCGATTTCATCCATTACCTCGTCGAGGTCGTCCAATGTTTCATCAGAAAGGGTGAAATAAGTTGCAAGATAAAACGCTTTGTATTCGATTGTCTTAAGTAAGAAACTTGACTTACTTGAGGCTGCACCTTCTGTTTTTGTTCCTGCACCATCTTCGTAACTGTAAACAACCAATACAGACATGTTGGCTTTCTTAATGCCTTTCTTAGGCATCCAGTCCATTACATGTGGATAAATTGTCAAAGGAATACCAACGCGGTTAGGATCAAGTTCAGTAAGGCGAACTAAATTCACCTCACTCTGTACAATATTCGACTGAAGCATATCAACAGCCGCCTTGATTGTAAATGTTGGCGATTTTTGATTTCCTTTGTTAAACCACTCGATCAGCGATAACCTTTTACCGCAATCATCATCTTTCTCAGTTAAGAAAGTTTCTGATTTTTCCATGATGGAAGCACGAACCGCATCCTTGAAAGATAATGGCTTTTCATCTTGTTTTTTGCCATTCTCCTTCATCGCAGCAAGTTCAGTTCCCTGTGTATCCAGTGCTTTATTTGCCTCTGTAAGATCTGTTTTTAAAGTATCAACAACGTCTTTCAGCGCTTTCATTTCGTCATTGGAAAGATTGTCGGCTATCGTTTTATTGATATCTGCTATCTCCTTATCCAAATCAGCTTTTGTAATAACCCCTTTCGTAGAGTTGTCAACTAATGCCTTAATTCTGGGTTCGAGTCCTTCTATTAACTCTTTTCTTTCTTTCTCGTCCATAATTTACGAATTTAAAAAATTTGTTTCGTTTAATAATTCATTCCATGTTTTTTGAGTGCCTTCGGGCGGCTCATTATCTTTCCCAGTGCCTTCGGGCGGCTGGTGTTTCATTTGCTGTGTAACAATGGCTTTACATCCAGGGCATTCTACATATCCCATCCCCGATTCCTTGACAGATAAATAGTCAAATTCATTACTGCATTGCTGACATATTACATCATTTGATTTTGATTCATTGTCAAGTTGCCCGGTTGCGTGATTACTTCCAAATAAGACTAAACTGCTTTCGAACACGTTTTTGGCCTGTTTTATTCCCCAGAAATATAATATATCATTTTCAAAATCATCTTTGTTGGCTATGAGCTTTATAAGTTCGTCATAATTATCTTTATATTTAACATCTTCTTTTTCTTCACTATCCAATGCAAAAACGATATCAACATATTGCATCCTAACACTCGCCTCTATAGCGTCTCCACTGTCTAGCCATGCTTTTGCCTCTACATTTATAATTTTATCTTTTCTAACCTTATATATCAAAACTTCAGTATCGCCATCGTAAGGCTTTCCTATCAAACTAAATGGCACAATGGCAGTAAACATTTGTACGTGTTCTTTTCTTGCAATTGTTGCAAGCAATTCTAGTCGGTGATCTGCTACTAGGTAATTTTTACCCTGCCTGTCTGTTATGGTTTTATTCCACAATCCATCAATGTGCAAATCAGAATGCGCATCTAGTATTCTAGTTGAATTTACGGCTATATAATAGTAATTATCATCAAAAGTTATCCCTTTTGTTTGAGTGCTTAACTTTGAATAGTCAAGGGATTTTGCTGTTATGCCTAATCCTTTCTTGCAGGATTTTAATATACTAGCTTTCTTTTCGGCTATTATGATATCCTTATTATCTCGCAGGGCTTTGAACATCTCTGGCTTAGAGGTGAACGTCCGATTTAATTCTTTGCAAAAATATTTCATAGCCTTTATTTTAAAACAATATCCCTATTGTTGACTTTCTTTAATTTATCTCTTCTCAACTTTTCAATCTCTTTTTTTGTCAACTTCTTTTTATTCTTCGCCTCCATTTTGATTGATTTTATTTGTTTTTTCCCACTGAAATTTATAAACATCGCCATTATCGACTGATGGCTGCTCTATCAATGATAAATATGTATTTAACCATATTACATTATTGTTATATGCAGCCTCGGCAGTTCTCCCATTCAGTCCTAATGCAATAGCTTTGTCTTTGAATGCATCAGCAAGAGCCGGGATATGATCCCATTTGGTCTTAACCTGAAACCCGTATTTGAAAGTATCCAATCTAAATGACCAATAATCATCCTCGTCACTTGTCATTGGGATTGTGGTATCTTGATATAGCCGCCTTACTGATTGGATTTGGTTTTCATAGGTTGCGCCCTCTATATGAGTTTTAATTAGTTCTGGAGGCACCCCCATTTCATTACCTACCAATATTGAGTTATTGCTGAACTCTTTGTATATGCCTATTTTGCCACTATCCAGTGCGGTGTTATGCACTTCTAATGGAAGCTCCGATAGAAGAAATGGTTTTTGTCCTCTGGCTAATCCATAATTTTTCTTATATGCCGCATCCATCTCGCCCTTTTCGGTCGGGGTTAATCGCACTTGGCCTGTTCCATCTTTTTTGCCAGATGAAATAATTATCTGAGTCCCCCTAGTTGCCAATATGGTATTCATCGCCTCGAAGCATAATTGAATATTGCTTATAGGCTTCTTGAGTACCTCCAACTTAGATATCCCCATTATTGTCGGCGAATCACTTGAAAAGTTTACTTCGTTAAAATGGAGTATGATATTTGGATCGAAATGGGCAACCGGGTTACGATCGGTTAATGCGTAGTCGCTTATAATTCCTTCGACGGTTGTTTGGCTATATAATTTACCTGTTTGCTTTACGCTTATGAATTGTGACGGGAGATTGTATAATGCCTGGATATTAAGTAAGTCTATTTTTTTATCCTTCCCAATTGGCAGAACTGCCTTTACGTAGCTATTCCCAAATACTTTTAAATAAAATGTCTTTTGAAAATAAAATTCTTTTGCTGATTGAAGGGGATTTGGTCTTAATGCCAGTAGCTCGTATGCTTTTTGTATTCCGGGTTTATTCTCAGTCCACGGTATTTCTTCACCTGTATTAACGTCGATTGCCACCTTTCGTCCATTACTTGATGAACTTGCTAATAAGTTAATGGCGGCTTTAACGACTGGATTTTCACGCGCAGCCTTTTCAAAGTGCTCAGGCTTACTTAATGCTATCCATGCGGGTTTATCTGCGTAGAATTGAGGATTACCGAACGCATCCGTAGTATTATAGTTGAAAGAACTAGCACTTTGAGCGGCTTTTAACCGTACAAGCCCAACATATGATAATGTATTATCTAGCCATGTCGACATATATTTGCAAATATATTTATTACAAATATATAATAAATTTAATTATATGACAAATATCATTGTTTTTATGAATTATTTTTTGATAGAATATTGGAGTGCATAAAAACCCGACTATTTTAGAGCCGGGCCTGTTGGAATGATTTGTTTAAATTACTTTATTGGGGCAGATCCACAAGCACCTTTTTTCTTTCCCTTAACGTCCTCTGGCGTTAGATTAGGTTTAATTATCTCAATTCGACCCTCATCGAACCATCGTCCTTCTTTGAAATCGTAATCTTTATTGTTCTCGCAGCTGGGCTGCAATAAGTATTGATCACATCCTGTTAGGTATTCAGAATAGCCAGTTATTACGCCTCTAAACCCAGTGATTTTGTCTTTTGCTTCATTCCCTAATGTAAATTGCATAATTAATAATTTTATATTAGTGCATAATTGCCATTTTTACCAAACTCGGTCTTTTGCTGCTAAAACATATCTCATGACAACCAGATCGTCAGGTTCATGACCATCCGGTTCAGGGATTATTTTCCCATTTGGATCAACTTTCCAAAACCACATCTCACAACCATTTCTAAATGTTGTACTGCGAGGTGTGCAAAATAGATTATATCCTTTTACTAATTTAATACCTTCTTTTTGTCCTCCTGGTTTCTTTGTTATTCCGTAGATATTATACCCGTACTTTCTCAGGTCTAATATTTCTTTTCGCCCGGCACTGTCCGCAATGATTAAATGACCTTTTGGGAATTCTACTTCTTCCATTTTGTCAACAATACTCATTCGCTCGGTTCCTTCTAGTTTTTCAGGCAACAGATTATTTTCCGAAAATACAGTATCAATATATAGATTTGCACCATCCATCCACATATTAACTAAATTGGTCGGATCTGGACTTAATCCATAATCCTGGCCTGAAGGGATGCGGCTAGCCGTTTCTGGCAAGTCCTCCATATTAAACATATCATAACTATAAATAGCCCGCTCTGAATATGTTCCAGTCTGTCCAAGTCCATAAACATTATACCATTGAGTGTCATGTTTACGGCTCTCAATCATATTTATTTCAGATTGAGGACACGCTTCATTGTCTCGGTATGTAGTAATAATTAGTTCTGATTCCTGGATGCCATTTTCATCTCTGAGTTTGGGAATTTCAGTGTGTGCCCAAAATTCATAATCGGGGTTGAAATCTATATAAACATCTTCGTGTGTTCGCCCTATGTATGTACTTGCAACCGTCCAACCTACTTTGTTAGCCTCGTTAATATATAAAATATCCCTTCTTTTACTTTTCCCGGAATTACTACCTTTTTTTGGATTGTCTTTTATATATCTGAATTGTATGGTAGATTGTCCCCATTTGAAATACTTGTCTTTTTGGTTATAGTAGTCTGCCATAAAATCCATTCCGTTCATGGCAAACATATCCGTATAATCTTTTATTACTCCATCCAATAAGTTGTCGTAAGTATCGGACATTATTGTAATTAACCGGCGTTTTTCTAAGGCTTTTTCGAGTAAGATTAATGCTACTGCCCAGTTTTTCCCTGACCCGGATCCCCCCTGAAGTACTTTAATCCGCTTCTTTACATTTTGAATTTTCCAGTATGTAGAAGTCTTTAGTATCATATATTAATCCATCCAGTCCATTATCGTTTTATTATCCATAGAACTATCATATACACAATATTTAGTTGCGGATGGATGCATGTTTGCAATGTTTCTTTTATCGGCATCGCTTAACACAATCATTATGGGATGATCTTCACTGTCGTAATATGTGTCTCCTATTTTTACTTTCATGGCCTTATGATTTATGTGCGGTTTGTTTTCTGGGTTTGGAATGAAGCTAATCGCAACTAGCCTATGAACTTGAAATCTCCTTGTCCATTTTATTAAATTCTGCTTTAGTTATTTGCTCTCTGGTTATATCTAAAACATCCCCCACATTGCCTTGTATTTCTTCGCCTTTGTGATTGTAATATTTATCATTCTCTGAGAAAATGCATATTCCAAGCATTGCACTCTTTAAATCGGTATAGACATGAGGTAAATTCTGCCATTCGGATACTTCTGCTTTCCACCACAAATGCCCTTTAGTGTATGTGCCTAACCTTTGTATAGTTATATGCCCACACGATTCTTTTATCCGGTAATCTGATTTTTGTTTAGTCATGGCTCTATAGTTAGTTTTATTGTTGTTTTGTTTTTTGACATTACAAAATACATTTAGTTTTTAATGCTAATTGCGGTAAAGATGCATAACCTACCTGTATTGTATCGAAAAGATATTGTTTTATTGATAGCTCTATATTTGTATAATGCTTTCGTTTTGGTACTCCCAAAATATACAATCCGTTGTAATCATACGTACTATCGCAATAATGAATTGGCAATGGATTTCTATTCCGCGATATATTAAAGTCAGAAAGATTCATATCCCGATGTGGCACTCTTCCGCATAATTGGTCAGGCATAAACGACTTTCCCATCTTGGAAACCCAAATATGTATTTCGCCGGGCTTTCTTTTCACCCTCTCTATGGTCAATAAAACGGGGGTATCTATTTTTAATTCATAATCCGATTTCATAATCTCAATTGTTATAGTTAAATTTATATTCAAAGATGTTTCCTTTGTTATTTAATTAAGTGGTATTAATTCAGATTGAGTATCATAAACAAATCTATATTTATGAACAATTGAATGAGTTAAATACGGATTTGTAAATACATTGCCTTTGATTATGCAACATTTTATATCTTCCATTTTAGCTGATCCGAAGTCGTGTGAATCGCCGTAAAAAGTAAAAATATTGGCTTTAAGATTATACCATCCTCCTCCTTTTACCCTGTCTTTGTCAATTACTAAATCTTTATGGTAAGTGCATTTTGATAGTATTAAACAGTCGCCAAGTTCGCTATCGGTTTCTATTATAAATTTTGGAAATTTGTCCATAACTTTACTTTCTTTTATTAATGATAGTTTTCATTACTGATTCATCAATATGACTTGCTTCATCAATACATATTTTAGAAGCATGATGTCCGTTATCCCTGGCGATATCACTACAATCCACCTCCCCCTTGATCCGCTTAATAAATTTACATCCCATATATTCAAACGGGAATTTTCGCCTTTTGAGTGCGTTAAATGGGAAATGATGTGCTTTGCAGATATCTGTTAAGGCTCCCCAAATTTCATAGAGATTTTTTTCGGGGTTGTGGAGTATTATTCTTTTTTGTTTTTGCGGCATGATTATTTATTTTTAATTACTCCCGTACACTTAACCCACTTCCAGAATCTATTTACTTTTCTAAAATGCTTGCATTTAATGCAGCCATCAGCCCCTATTTGTTGTCCCGTATTCAAAACCATGCATTGAGTTAAGCATCGGTATCCTACATCTAGATTACGCGTTTTGTATTTATATTTATTTAACTTCATTGTATTGTAATTTTAACTATTAGCAGTCTCCCAATTTTCACCATCATTACCAGTTACCTGTTCTTTTGTACATCTACTACACTTTATCTTGCGATGTGATGGATAAATGGGGTTTTGATTTGTTATTATATAATCATGTATATTAAATATCACACACAATAATACGTGAAGCAAATTTGTTCTTTTTTTTGTGTTGCTTTTTGTATTCATATTTTAAAATTAATGCCACTTTATTTTCTTTTACCACCAAAACCGGAAACCTCGAAAGGAACCCGGTTGGATTATCCGCAGAACTTAGATTAAAATTCTATCTCTATATCGTTATCACTTGTATGATTAATCCAATGTACTGAATTGCATCCCTCTCCGTTTTTATCCCATACATTAAATGAGCTATATTCTTCATGTCCTGGTTTGTGCATTCCTATTTCATACATTAATGACTGCAACTCTTTGCCGAGCTCTGCTATTCGTTGTTTTTTTTCTTTAATGGTTTTCATATTGAATTTTTAATATGACACTAATATAATGTGTTTATATTTAATATCCTACTTAAATAATGAAAATAATGCAATAATATTTATTATTTGGGTGGGTTTTTGGTAGGCGGCCAATGGTTCTATTCCACATTGGAGTGGCTTTTCTTTGTTTCACCCGTGGTAGGTGGTCATTATTCCATTAGATTTATTCTTTTTCATCGCCATTCAACGGCTTTCCGTTGTCATCAAATTGTTTTGAGCCGTTTTGGAATACTATCTGAGGGGTTTTATTATCAACTTCTTGCTTGTCTATTAATCCTAAATCGCGGGCTATAATGTTGTCTTTTAATAATCCAGCAGCGGCTCCCTCAAACTTCTGAGTCCTTATTACATCACGTATGCGTGTAGCGATTGCAAAATAGTCTTTATACGATTCATTCTTATCTGAGCAATAATTATCATACGTTTGTCTTTCTACATTCAAAAATATATACAACCCTGTCATGGTCATTGCGCGCATTTTTGGAACTGAGAATTTTTTTCCGCCTTGCACTATTAGCTCTAATAGTGGATTATCGAGACACCATTTGAAATACTGGCACGCTGCATCCCATAAGATTTCCGGAGTTTCAAATATTTTCCCTCTTCCATGTGTCGATCTAGCTTCCCAGAAATTATTATACAGTGGAGCTGCCATGATTTTTAATTAATTCAGTCATCCAATTTTTATGAAACGTGTATGTTTGCTTATTGTTTTCATATAAATACTGTTCAATCCTTGCGTTATCACTCATGTTTCCCGATCCTTCAAATACATAATACCCCCTGTTTGTTTTTACTGCCAATACTTTAGCGTGGTTATGAGCGTATATATGAGAGGTATTTTTATTACTATCTGCAAAATCTTTTAACATTATAGCCCATTCTTCAGGTTTTTTAGTTTGATTAAAAAATGATGAAATTACAAAATGAGCTTTTTTGATCCTTCCTGTGATTATGAGATCAATTAGGCTAGTTACAGTTGGCTTATTAATTCTATAAACAGCCAAATATAAGTCCTCAATTATTTCTGTTTCTAATAAATGCAGGATTAATGCGTATGCATTGAATTGCTTTTCTGTAATTATCCGATATTGCTCGTTGGGCAACGGCTTAATACATAAGTCCGATAACTTTTTGGCTTTTAATAGATGGACTTCATTGTTTTTTATTATGCGCTTTTCTGCTTTCGATTTGACCAAAGTTTCATCCATCCATATCTCTTCTTTATCGTCCAAATCGCTAATACTTATATTTTGATCCCATCCATCCATATTTCAAAGATACGCAAAAAAGCCGGATAACGCAATTAAGGTTATCCGGCATAATATCACAGAATCACGACAAACTGCAATACTAAAAAGTTAATTCCCCTAACATATGAGATTTTACCATCTCCCCATAAACCACCATATTAATAATATAATCCTGCATGTGGCTCGAAGTTGTTCTTTTGCTTCCGTATTTTTTGAAATCTTCCCACTTGCAAAAACCGACTGTATTTTTGTCTGATTCTTTGCTATCTAGTAACCATACACAGCTTGCTGTTTTTGGCATCCAATGGTCAGCCATCCTGTAAACTCCCTCGGATGTGTACATATACTGGCTGCCTGATTCTGATTTGTGGTCAACTTTGAAATTAATACCAGAAACATCCACCCAACTAGCAACTGTACAATCAAAAAAATTAGACTCGTTGACTTTGCTTTTAGATATCAACTCGCTAATACTTGCATTGACTGTCTGCTGTTCTTGTCCGATGATGTTTTTTGTAGTTGAAATTTTCATTGTCGTGATTTTTAATTTATCTCCTTTATTGTAATATAAAGATACAACTATTTTTTGGACATTGCACTATGATTCACGGAATAAAGGCTGTTTTTTACGATATTATTCCGTGCTCCCTTCAATATCCTTTGAACTATATTTTATTCCGTTAATTGTTATCGGCATTTTAGATTCTATTTTTTCTAATCTTAATATCGTTTCGCCATATTTCCTATTTATTAAACACTCTAATAGCGTATCTCCAGGAACTTTGTAATATTCTCCATTGATACAAATAGCATCACTCAATAAGGCGTTTAGCATTGTTTTTTTATCTAATCTGACAGAACATTCAAGTACGATTTTTGTTTCTTGTAATTCTATATTATCTGTTAAATCCATTATCTACTTTATTAACTTCGTAAACATAGCCTTTGGCAACCCTATCTCTTGACCATCTACGGATATTTTTATAAATATTGTGTCTTTATCTTCTCTCGTGCTTAATATCTCATGCGATTGTTCGCCGAGCTGAGCTATGATAGTGGCCAAGTCTCCTTCCTCTATTTCTTCGCCTGTATTAAATTTGGCCTTGTCTATCCTTAATCCGGTAATTCTCGGAAATGAGGCTTGGCATTCTGTTGGTTTATGTTTTATATTACAACACATATCTACTTTATTGATTCGTAAGCCTTAACTAATATATCGAAATCGGTTTTTATTCTTTTGCCATATAAATAAAAGCATTAAATTCTCAACTTTGTTAATTTTATCAGCATTATCTAGGCAATGGAATGGTATCCCGTTTTTTAATGCCAATTCCTCCAATACTTATCTGAATGATTTTCCTTTGGGTTCGGCTAATTCTTTTTTTAACCATTCCGGTAAACTATCAGCGGCTTTAGCTAATTCAATGTTTGCATTTCTGGCTTTTGTTGTGTAGTATTCAAATTTTTGTAATGCCTTGCAAACTTTACCTAAATCTGCTATTACTTTGGAGTCTATTATTTCTTTGACTGGTTCCATATCAATTCATTTTAAACAATTCCATTTTAATGCAAGAAAAATAAAACACATCAGGACACAAATTCTTTATCAAATGTCTTTTGATATCCCATTCGTTAAACTCCTTCATCTCTACATCTAACCATGAAGGGGATATGTCTAATATTGATTCTACTCTTTGCATAATTTAAAATTAAATGCAGGGAGGTACTTTCTTCGCTCCCTGCGTAGCTTTTAGGCTACCATTTTTAAGTTGTTGTTTACTTTTACCTTAGCTCTCTATTATCCCAATTATCATCTGTCGATCCCAATTCAGCCCCATTTATTTGACTTGCAGGGACGGCGATCGTTAATCACTCCGCCCCCACTAATGTTTTCAATATCCTTCCACATGATATATCCCTGACGTATTGGTATGGCACGTTAAGATCTATTGACACCTGTTTTAATGTCCTCGATTCTCTATTAAATACAGCGGCTTTAACCTCAATTGCTTTGGTCTTGGGAATTTTGGTATTTAATGGGTAATGATTTATTTCAAACCCCCTACCTTTAGGTATAATTAATCTGCCCTTATTAAAAGCATCCTTCATATTATCAGAATGACTTCCTATAAATAAATGATCTGGATTTACACATTTAGGATTATCACATTTGTGACAAACATATAATCCCTCTGGCATGTCTCCATTGTAAATCATCCAAGATAGTCGGTGAGCACCAAGTGATTTACCTTCAACTTTAATTATACCATATCCCGTCCTGAGACCTGCTTGCCATTCCCAGCATCCTGTTTTTTGTTTTTTAATCTTAGAAAGGAATCTACCCTTAACTTTCTCGTCTATCATATAATTCATTTTGTGTAAATATATGAACCTTTTTTACAAAAGCAAGTATTTTCGGGAGCTGGCGGGAGTCGAACCCGCGTCCAAACAATATCGCAAATAATTTCAACGAACTAAAATAGAGCCTAATAAGGGATTCGAACCCCTGCCCCGATCATTACAAGTGAGCTGCTCTAACCAACTGAGCTAATCAGGCTGTTTTGATTTATAAAGATAATCAATTAATACTAAATTATGAAATTGACAAAATCTGACCATCTGCCAGGATGGGATAAAATGCTGCTTTCTTTACGTGGCACAGCAACCTTTATTTTATCTCTCCACCAAGCACGCCACTGGCAATGGCTAAAATAGATATTTGTAAAAATGCAAATCAAATGATAATCATACGTACTCAAATCATTATTTTTACACCTTCCAAAAATAGGAGTAGCCTGTTTTATCGGTTCGCTCCGCTATTTTTGTTCAGTTTCGACCAGATTATATTTAAAGAATAGAGAGGGTAGGATTTGATACCTACAACAAGTTCCTGCGATCGTAGCCAACTTAGAGCCTAGCCTGCATTTAGGCAGCTTCCAACAGGTATGTGTATTTCCACCACCCCTCTATTCTATATTTTCAAAGAACTAATTCAAAGATAAGGACTAACAACACACAAAACAATGACTTTTGTCATGTTTTGAAAAATATTTCAAATTAATGTAATCTGAAATTAAACCCAACTGTATATGATAGTTTAGATGTTGAATTATACATAACTCCCAAACTAATCACCTTTACTCTAATCGCTGCTAACACCCCTAATTGCAGCCCTCTTTTGTTATATCTGGACTTCCCGTAACCCAACATCGGAACAATTGAAATACAGTCCTTAAACTGCTTTCCTACCATGTAATAACCACACCATCCTAGCTCTTCGTCTTTTGTATTTTCTCCAGTTATTCCAACTATGAGATTGTTTGTGCTGCCATATATTATTACGGTGCTTGTTTCTAGCCTTGGGGTATATTGGGTTATTACTGATACTCTATCTTTTGATTGAGATATTAGGGCGAAGAGTAATAGGATGAAGAGTAATATGGTGATTGTTAGTAGTGTTTTCATAAGTTAATTTTTTAATTCTTTTATTAGCTCAATTTGGGCTAATTGAACAATGTTGTTATATTTTATCAATGCCTCTTTTTGGTATGGATACATACTATCTGACGAGTCCCTACTCTTATCTTTAAGTATTGTCCATTGCAAACAATTAAGTAACCTATTACTTAATCTCACAATTCTATACAACCTTCTATTATTTTTCATGTTAATTTATTTTATATTTAGTTTTTAGCCAAGTTATGAATCCTTTGAATGTAGGCTCAGTGTGTATCCACTCTTCTTTTATGCGACAAACAGCATCAGTCCATGTTGGTTGTGTTAAATCTATGCTGCCATTTACAGCTTTTATACGCAGTACTGAATTATCAAATGACTTGACAAAAATACTATCATTATAACACTCCTGCTCATAGACTAAAAACAATCCCAAAGGCACACTTTCCCCCATCTTCCATTCGTCCTTTTCTTTTGTATTTTCCGGAGTTGCATCTATGATTATATATTCAGGATTAAGAGCGAGCGCAAACTGAATATTACTTGAATCAATATTTAATGGCTCCATTGTTTGCCCCATCACTCCCAACGAGCAAATTAATAATAGTATTGTTGTTTTTTTCATTTTGATTCAGTTTTAGGATTAATTGATTTCAGCCATTGTATCACCTCGTTTATATCAGACATATGACTTCTTAGTGCTGTATAATATTCGGTGCTTCTGCCTTTTTTACTTTGGTATTCCTCCAATAAATCAGAATGCTTATTTTGCCACTTGGCTATTTGCTTATCTCTTTTCATTTCTATTAACTTTTAAGTGAATTAATATCAATTATTTCGCCTGTTTTAAATAGGGACTGATCGTATATCCAATAGTGGTTTTTCACTAATACCTTGACAGCATTGTATGAAATGGCTCCTACTATAGTTCCACATCCACCAAAACCTCCTAAAAACAATTCATTATTAATTATTTCCAGTTCATAATCTGATAGCTCGTCTCTTATTTCTTGGTCTGCATTTTCTCCGAACAATTTAATTAGTGGGCGAAAGGCTAATTTTGACTTAGTTATATTATTAACAAATGACATGATATTATTTGTTGTTAAATATTTACGCATTGGTCTCCCCTTAAATACTCTTAGTGTGTTATATGAAGTCAAACTATAAGGCAAATATATTGCCAGTTGTTCAAGTGTTGTCATATCTCAATATTTTTAATAATTAGTTCTCCGTTTGTTGCTTCTGTATTTGACTGAATGTTTCCTATATCGCTGCCTGATTGTACCGATATTATTTTTTAAATAGATTCTCGCAGCTAGGTTTAAAACTTCATCTTCAGTATCCCCATAATAAAATAGCTCACTGTACGCATCTTCACTATATCCCATGCCCATTCCAGCTACAACTCCATTTGTTTTCGTGACTGAATGAATTGATATTTGACTTCTTCCTCTCTGCCTTAATTTTTTTAAAAGTTTTACTTTCATCTCTTTTATTGTTATATACCTTTAGGATAGAGAGGTTAAATATTCTTATTGTAAGCTATATTTCTACGCTTAACAAGGTTTTTCATGTATCTTTTTTTCTCATCCTTATTCAAGTTGACGAGTAGATCAATATCAATATCCAAGGATTTATGAAATTCATCTTTTCTAATATATGATTTATACCAGGAATGACGTATTTTTGCAATTAATTTATTCATAATCTTCTATATTTTACTTATATTTCTCTATATCCCAGTAAAAGCCGTTTTTAATCTCTGCTTTTACTAGTTTTTTGATTTGCTTTTTGGAGGCGGTCTTAATATATTTTATGGTTTCATCATTGCATATGTAGCGATCGCTATCATTGTAACCATACCAACATCCACTTTTTTTTGCAAGCGATGAATTAGATGATGTTTTGTATATCCCACCAGTGTATCTATATATCCAAAACAGACCACCGGTACTTTCCATTTCATATACATCTCCCTTAATCAATTCAACTTTCTCTTCCCTTCTCTCCCTCTCTTCTTTTACCCAGTCCTTCGCAGATTTAGGAGTTAAAAAGTACTTGAAGTTTTTTTCATTGTACTCTTTAATAATCGTTTCCGAGTGAATTTCGAGGTTACTTAACTCTACCGGGATGCACTTATCCCCCTCACAAATATCCACCCCATCTTCAATCTTAAATAGTGGGGTTAGTTTTTCTGCCCATTTGCCGTTCCAGTTTACCATCCATCCGCCAATACATATGTCTCCATGTTCGTTATATGCCGCATTGCCGTTTCTTATGGTGCGGATGCTTCCACGGCTCATTCCATTAATTCTCGTCCCCGCTGGATATTCCCTCTCCGCTTTCGCTAATCGGAATTTATTGTATTTATCCTGTAAATTTTGTTGTTTTAGATATTCTTGGAATTGGAGGATTTGAAACCCTCTGCTCTCATAGAAAACACGATCTGTATACCCTGATATTTTATCACAGTTGAAATAATATCCTTTTATGTAACCCCACGTAGCACCAAACAAATCTTTTATAAAATCAAATTCATCCTCACTATTGGGTGAAACGGCCTGTTTAACTTCTTTTTTAGGCTCTTCCAATGTGTTAATAAATATCTCTGTCGATTTCTTTAAACAAGATGCAAATTCCTCTAAATGCTCCTGTATTTCGTTTCGATAATCTTCGATAATCTTTTCCATAACTAATTTAAGTTTACCATTAATTCCAATTCAACAATAAATTCATCAGGTTCTAATTCCTGGGATTTTTCAAACAATTTATCAAAGTCTGATTCTTTATTTTTAGGCTTGTAATCTTGTACTAAGTTAATGAATGTCAAGAAGATAAGCAAGCCAATTGTATAAAATAACGCTTTGGTTTTTAGCCAGATTATTAAGGCATGACCAAATATTTTGATGTAATCTTTTGCCGGAATAGCCATGTTTTAGTTTTAGTTTGAATTGTAAAGGTCGGAACTATTTTTTTATTAAAACATGATAAAAGTCATAGTTTGTGAATTTTTTTATTGTGACCTTTGCTTTATTGAACGGTTTGGGTATGGTTTGATTTTTAACGAATAAATAACTAAAACATTATGAGTTATCCAGTATTATTATTAAATGAGCAAATTGATTTACTCGCAGAAGAAATGAGATTTGCTGAAGGAGAAGAATACCAAGACACCCAGAGGAGATTGGATGAATGTGCAGCCGCAGTTAAAAAATTAACTATACCTGATGCTAGGAAGCGTTATTTGATTGAAAAAAATAACGGCGAATTATGTTGCCCAAAGTGCAATATAATATGTGCACTAACGTACAGTGAAGATGATAAACATGGCGACATTATGCATTGTAATACCTGTGGCGAGGATTATGAGATACCTTAATGCTTCCTAACATAGAAATAAAAACACCTTTTACTATTATATGATAAAAATCATATTTATCTAATTATTTTATCCCGACCTTTGAAATATGGAAAAACAAAAAAGACAATTCGATGTTTACCATTTACAATTTATGCAGGATTGTGAATATTTCGGCATTGATATAAATATGCACGTTCAATATCAATACTATATAAATGAATTTGAGCATAGAGCTTTTTTAAATAGACATAAACATTCGACTATACAATCAGCTAAAAGATTAAAGTTTATGCTCGATAATTTGCCCGATAAGCTATTTAATGCAACATCATACGCAAAAAGATTTATCAAAAGATATATCAAGACTCATGAACTTAATCTGAGCGGAGAAAATGGAATAGAGGTTTGTTGTGAATTAATATATGGCGCAGAGTTGAGGGGTGTTGTAACCATAACAATTGATTCACTCGAAGATAAAATTTGTTTGCTTTCATCAATAGGTCACTTCATTCACTATGATAAAGACGATAAAGAAAGGGATTGTCTATTTGATGGAAAAGCAATAAATGAACTTATTATAAACGATGGATATTATGATATTGCCGAGAGTTGCGATTTAGAATTAGTTCCCAATGAATGATAATAAAATAAAATATAGAATACAGGCGACCTATTTTTTGGCTGCCCTTCTGATAATATTTTGTATCTGTTTAATAATTGCACAATGAAAACAAAAACATACATATCCGATAAAATCTCAGGACTTCCAAAAAGTGAATATAAGGATAAATTTTGGGATGCCTATATGTACTTAATCCGAAGGGGCGACGATCCGCAATGCCCGATTTATTTTAAACCTTTATTTGGTAAAAAAAATTGGTTCTGTTTTATGGTTGTCTGTATTTGCAAATTGTGTCATTGTCAGAAAATATTGATGTTGGACAATTGGAAAGAGAGCAAAGGAGCCAGGATTGAACATTTTATTGCTAAATTAATGAGAATTGAAATAGAACATTACACACCTAAAGAGTTATGACACATTACGGCAAATGTCCCAGATGCAAAAGTAAAAATTATGGACACATATTTACAAATGGAAATCTTATTCCCGAGAACGCTACAGTTATGTGTTTTCATGGATATTGTGATTTTACTATGAATATTTTAGAATGGAATGCACTTTACCCGCATCTTAAATTTAGTCTTAAAGGATATTAATTATAAACCTAAAAAGTGAAGTTATGAAAATTAAAGCAAAATGGGAAATTAGTTATACTAATGGTTTTGTAGAATTTGATCTAGAAGATATGAATTGTCAAACAGAAGAAGAGTGGAACGCACTTACAGAAAGTGAGAGAGAAGAAAAAATACAGGAGGCTATTTTTGATATGGCTGATTCGCCAAGTATGATACTTGAGCGATATAGGACTGAATAATATTTATAATTTGCATTCCACCAAATAATGACTATCTTTGATTACCCGAAAGGGATTATTTTTTGAATTGAAATTTGAATATGATTACAATAGGAGATAAAAAATATTTAACGCCACAAGAGAAAGCCAACATAGAGGGCGTTACACTTCAGACTATTTATAACTGGATTAAGGATGGTAAATTAACCACCCGGAAAATGATGGATAAGACTATCATACAAATATAATTTCTTTGGCTAAAAACTTTTAAAATCGTTTAAAATGATAATATTAAATGACACAAAACCAAAAGCACGGAAAACTCATATATGTAATTTCTGTGATGGAACTATAATTAAGGGGGAAATATACGGAAGTCAGACAAATGTATATGATGGAGATATCTACACTTGGAAAGTTCATATAATGTGTGCTGAGATAGCGCACATGTTGCGTATGTATGATGAATGCGATGAAGGATTGGATGAAGATACGTTTAGGGAGTGTATTGATGAAGAATTTAACGGGGCATGGATAAAGATAAACAGATACTTTTACGAGAGTAGCGATTTTGTTATTCCAGAGTTTAAAGAGAAATTGAATTTTGTGATTAATTATCATTTATTAAATTTCAATAATTAATCACACCAACAATAAAACAACCCATAAAACAAAAACAATGAAAAAGGAAACTTTAGAAAAAGCAAATGAGCTTGTAGATAGAATACAACAACTACAACAATCATTTGAATGTTTTGAATACATACATGATGATGGCAACGGTGATATTTCTGAACCAATATCTTTAATAATCGCATATGATGATGCCGATGATGGACGTTGTCAGCAACATATTCCAATAGATCTTAACGACGAATTTATTGGAATATTAAAAGGTCGAATAATACAAGGCATTGAAAGAGCATCTGCTGAATTGGAGGCCCTTTAGCCCTGCGAGATACTAACAATAAAACAACCCCACTAAGCAACGGTAAACTATTTTGATATGGCGAAAGATAAAAAAGTATATGAAACAACTGCCGGACTAGGATATAGGCAAAAGGCATATGTGATAAAAATAAATTATAGTCTGAAAGATTTGTGCACTGTATTATGCATTGGCGGTGAAAACTTAAATGATGGCGACAGCTTCTATATTGGGCAGGTATCTGATTTAGAAGATTTTTATATGGAGGAATCGGATTTTAGCATAAGGCAGTCCCCTTTATATAATGAAGTATTCTATGATTTTTTAATAAATGATTAATATGAGTGGGTATTTTAAAATACACAGACAGATATTTAATAGTTGGATTTTTGCGGATGATAAGGCGTTTAAAATATGGGTGTGGATTATTGGTAAGGCTCGACATACCCCTGGCAATGTTCCATTAAAATGCGGCAAAGGAATGATGACAGTTAAGCTAAAAACAGGTCAATTTATATTTGGCAGACATAAAGCTGAAGATGTTTTGTTTTTAGATGGTAGTTTGATTTATCGTAAGATGCAAAAGATGCAGGATGATAAAATGATAAAAATAGAATCGAACAACCAATATAGCATTGTAACTGTCTGTAACTATGCAGAATACCAAGTTAGTGAAGATGACAATCGAACAACCGATGAACAACTAACGAACAACCGATGCACAACCGATGCACAACCGTCGAACACAAACAAGAATGATAATAAATTAAAAGAAGGAAAAGAAAAGAAAAAGAATTACCCTCCTTATAAAAAAATAGTTGATTATTTTAACGATAAATGCAAATTATTACCAACAGTAAAAACTATAACAGAGGCGAGAAAAACAGCATTACGTGCCAGGTGGAATAATAACGGTAACGACCAAATAAAAAAAGTTATAGATACTGTTTCGTCAAATAGTTTTTTTTCAGGGGAGAATGATCGAAACTGGAAAGCTAATTTTGATTGGATAATGAAAGAGGGTAATTTTATAAAGATATTAGAGGGCAACTATTCAGATGTCACTAACAAGCCTAAAACATTTAAACATGAGTCAAGGGTTTAATAAAGATAAAAAAATATCTATAGATTTTATCAACGAACAATACGGTAAAATACCACCACAGGCTGTTGATATTGAAGAATGCGTCTTAGCTGCTTACCTCCTCGAAAGTATGGCATACGCTTTAAATCCAATAAACCCAGAATGTTTTTATAAAAAGGAACATCAGATTATTTGTGAAGCAATAAAAGAATTAAACGATAGTAATAAGCCTATTGATTTAATGCTGACAACCAGACAACTGAGAGACAATGAACGTTTAGACGAAGCAGGAGGAATAATGTATATAACCGAGATAACAAGCAAAATATCAACGGCTATGCATTTGTCTTTTCATGTAGCTATAGTAAAACGAGAATTTATAAGGAGGGAAATAATAAGAAAATCATCAGAGATACAAAATGCCGCATTTGATAGCAGTGTAGAAATTGAGGACTTAGTAAAAGCATGTGAGGATCTGGCATTAACCGCAATGGATGAAGCCCAAAACTCCACTATTTCATTCACGGACACACTGCCAATGTTAGCCGAAAGAATTGAAATAAATCAGTTTGATAATAAAAAACTAACTGGAATACCTACCGGATTAATAAAGATTGACGAACATACAGGAGGACACCAGAATCAGGACTTTACTATAATAATCGCTTTTGCCTCCGATGGGAAAACAGCACTTGCCGTTCAGTTGGCAAAAGAGGCCGCATTAAAAAACTTTCCTGTAAAAATATGTTCACTTGAAATGTCTGCAATTCAACTTTCATCCAGAATAATATCACAAGAATCCGGGGTATCTTCCAAATCAATATTAAGTAAAAAATTAACTGGGACAGAAATACAGGACGTAAACAAGGCAATGAAGGATATGGAGGATTTGCCAATATTTTATGAAGATAGGATTTCGAATAAAATAGCCGTGATTTGCAATTCAATACGGCGTTCAGTAATCAGGGATGGTGTTAAATTGGCTATTGTTGAATACT
>Ga0209977_10000016_pt1 | contig 55049 bp, 50 predicted proteins | sample SumtaG_2_FD_183113 | JGI IMG/M metagenome (GOLD analysis project Ga0209977, IMG submission 183113) | Deep subsurface microbial communities from Indian Ocean to uncover new lineages of life (NeLLi) - Sumatra_00607 metaG (SPAdes) (version 2) | ecosystem: Environmental > Aquatic > Marine > Oceanic...
CTCGAATAATATTTTAAACACTTTTTGCAATTTTTAACTTCTTTTTGTTAATAGAATATGGATTTAATTAAGTGGGTATAACCGCTAAGTATATTAAATCTACATTTTACTCTTTTATTGTTATGACCGCGAAAGATTCTAAATCTGAAGACGAATGGAAGCAAAAATTAACTAAAGAACAGTATCAAGTGTTAAGGTTAAAAGGAACCGAACGACCATTCTCAGGAAAATATTGGAATAATCGCGAAAAAGGCGTTTATTATTGTGCTGGGTGTGGGGTTCCTCTATTTGATTCTAAAGCCCAATTCGCATCTGGTTGCGGTTGGCCTAGCTTTTCAGTTCCTATAAGCAATAAAGACGTCGATATAGAGTCAGATCTCAGTTTAGGCCTGGAAAGAGAGGAAGTATTATGCAATAAATGTGGAGGTCATTTGGGACATGTATTTGACGACGGTCCTAAACCTATAGGCTTACGATATTGCATTAATTCAATTTCTTTAGATTTTAAACCAGATGTGAATTTCCAAAATAAATGCTAAATTTTCCAAATAAATACAAAGTTTTCCAAAAAAAATGCAAATACTTTATTCTACCTTTTTTTACAATCGACTCATTCCAATAGTATTTCAAAAGTATTAATGAATTGCTATATTTCATTTCATTTATCTTATTAAATTGCTATATGTCATAAGTACTCATCTTTGAACAAATGAGCACCCCCCGATATTTAAAGATGATTGACAAATGTCTGGTATGCCAAATTAAAAAATTAGTAAAATAGAAATAATTTATTTGAGATAATAGCTTGGTATTCAAAACCAGAAAAAATAGAATTGATGAGAAAATTAGAAGAAATATAATCACAAATACATTTTTGTTTCGATAAATTAATGACTAAATCGTAAAATTTATATACACATATAAACATATAATACACAAAAATAAACAGAGTATATAATAATATGTCAACGAAAATTACTGGGTTTTATAACATTACAAATGAAGAAGAAACAGATGCACATAATGAAGATGAAGGTTTCGGCATCCAGATCGATGGTAACCATAATGATTTTTTAGCTCGTAATCAACGAACACCTCATATAAAATTTATTGCAAGAACGAAGGATAAAACCATCACGATTGACTTTAGTTGCATTGTTGAATCGGATGATTTTAATGAAGAAGTAATCAACAGAGCAAATAAAGAAATAGAAGATTGGATCTTAGCATATTTTCAGAGAAAATATAATCTGATCATTAGGAACAAAAGACTGGTGACTTAGATATGACAATCAGGAAACAAATAACTATATCCGATGAACTTGCTGAATATGTGGAACGAACTAATTTAAACCTCAGTTGGTTCGTCCAAGAGAAACTAAAAGAAAAAATGAATGGTGGAAACAAGAGTATAGAATATATCAAGAATATATTATTGACATCAAACTATGATGAATGGATACACTACTCATGCGATATTGATTCAATAAAGCAAAAATGTCAGAATTGCGAACGGGGAGAAATATGTCTTCACAATAATCACAAAGCGGTTTATGTGTATAAAAAAGATGTTTCGTTGCGGTTGGAAGACGAATACGATTGTGAAAATGATCCAGAAATCGAAGCAGAACGAAGAGGAAAGACATTACAATATAACGATGAAACAAGACTACTCATTAAGGAATTTCATAATTATACATTCAGTTGGGCTTCCGACTTTCATGATCCGAGATATTGGGCGGTGGGTATAAGCGTGTATTACAATGTATCTAGAGTAGATTATTATACCGCTCTCGTGTGCGATGGAGGAAGGTTCACGATAGTAGTGCCACATCCGTTCAGAGAAGGTGATCGAACTTTTGGAATGAACGAAGGGCGGAGCGGAGAACCAGATACATTACCACTTTATCTGCGACCGATTGAAAAAAACCTATCACAAATCGTATCAAGGACAACACAGCCAATAATTCCACCAAGAATAAAAATTGGATAATCCTAAATATGAGAATAAATCAAGCAATTTGACCTTCTAAAGATCGTTATAAAACCTGATTTGTTAAAAATATTAATTAAAACTAAGAAAATGGTTCAAACCTAATGTAACAGTTTAAAGATAAGATTGATGAATACGATTATATCTTCTTTTTATGAATTTGGGGCTTACAAATCGATTATTTATTAATGATTCTCTCTAGCTTCTTATGTCTTTTGGGAAAATTGAAGCTTTCCCTTAATTTTAGTCTAAAAAGCCATTTATAGTGTTTTTCTTTCCAATGGATTCTTAATGTCTCAAAAAAAGCGTCTATTTTTGGAATTTCATCTACTTTTATTTGTGTTAATTCAGAAACTACATTTATTCCTCGGAGATTTTGATAATGATTTTTTCTTTTTTCATACTCTATTCGTTAATTAAGAGTGAAAAAGATATATTTCTAAGTTGTTTATTATAGGGTAAGACAAGAATAAAAAGTTATAAAATGTAAAATGATAAATTTAAACTATAAAGAATTTGAGGTATAATTATGAATCCAAAAAAAGTAGAAGAAACCAATAAGTTTTCATCTATTAAAGATCATAAAAGAATTGGAAAAGAATTAATCTCACCTATTAATGTGTTAGGTGTTGATATAAAACCAATTATATGGGATAAAGATTTACTTCCTGAGTTTTTATGGATTGATGCTTTAGCCCAAAAATTCGGTGTTACCGATTTACATAATCAATTTTATAGATTCATAGATAAAATTGAAAGTTATATTAGTGAAAAAGATACTTATTTAATTGGATTTATATCTGATTTCAATAAGATTAAGGAAGATGTTAGAGAATTGATACTTCAAAATGAAGAATCAATTATAAAAAAATTATTCATAGAACCAATTGGCAACGTTTTATCCTTATATCCTAATTGTTCCGCTTCTTGGTTAATACCTGATGATTGGATACTTAAACAACCTAAAGAAGATATTTTAAAAACCTTAGAAGCAGCAACAATAAGACTTTATAAAGCAAAGGATGATTATTGTGCACATATTCGGGTGCTACCTCTAGGGAGATTATTAAAGCGTGGGAAGCTGAGTTTTTCAAGGGACATTGAAGAAATTAAATTATTGCCAAAATATCCGAATTATCTGAAAGAAGAAGAAAAGAAAATCTGTCAATCAATAGCCAGGACAATAACAAATAATGTTATTCAATTTGAAATAATGAATAATGAACGAGATTTTGAATGGTCAAAACAATTTTGGAACAGTAATTTTGAATTATCACCCTGTGTTTATCCAACTTTAATTATTGAGAATAAGATGGAAGAGGAAGTTGAAGACAGAATTAATCAATTATTTAATGAATGTGAAAAGAATGTAAAAATATTGGAAGAATATCTCTTTATTGAATTAATCCAAATGAAGAAGAATATATATGATCCATCTAAAGATGAGGTAATTTTAGGTTTATTCTCAAGAGCAATTCGAATGTATTCCGTTCTGCTTAATAATTCACAATTATGGGCAATAGACATGAGTAATATACTATTACGATGTCTAACTGATACAATTTTCATTCTTTGTTATATTCTGAAACAAAATGATGACGAGATATATCAAAAATTTATTGATTATGGAAAAGGTAAAGAAAAATTACTATTATTACATATACAGGATAATTATCCAGATGCATTAACCACAGGTGCTGAGGAAATAGAAAAATTAGATTTAGAATTAGGAGATCCTTTTTTTATAGAGTTTTTAAATGTAAATTTTGGAAATTGGATTGATAAATCAGCAAGAGATATGGCTTTTGAATGTGGATTTGAAATGGAATATAGATTAATTTATAATCCTACAAGCGAAGATGTCCATGGATCATGGTTTAGTATTAGAAAAGCGAATTTAACTAGATGTATTAATCCGCTCCATAGATTTCACAGATTACCACAAAAAAATCCACCTCCCCTATTTTTAAATCCTCTAATTTTAGGAACCCAACTTGTAGAGAAGATGATAGAATTTTGCATTAAATATTATAACTTTCCCAAATTTAAAGAAAACCTAAATGATTTCAAGAAATTTTTAGATACTTTTAAAGATTCAAAAGAATAATACTTGAGAGAAAAATTCTATGGGGGAGTTCAAGGTAAACGAGTATATCACGCTCAAGCTGGAAGACAAACGCTCGGGCTGGACGCTAAAGAAATATGAATACTTTAGAACAACCAGGATTAGGTTTTAATCAATATTTTCTACAGTAAAACTATTGGTTAAATACAACTTAGAATCTTTTAATTCAGATTAATTTTCTTTTCTTCTTCCTCCCATTCTAAATGTTCGAGCTCTCTACGCTGAAGTGTAACAGATCTCCCTTCACACTAAAAATTTAAAATGAATAGAATATATCATTAAAATAGAAAGTTAAATTATTTAATTGAACTTCCATCGCTCTTCTTGAATGTATTTCCACAAGAAGATAAAACTCATATTATTCTATCTTGTTTTTCTATGGTTAAAAAAAAGTATGATTCAGTATTTAATACACTAGATTCTCTAATGGATTTACGTTTTGAGGAAGTGATATCTCAAATAATCGTAGCTCATTGTGGAAATTTATATATTTTCCCCTCTAAGTGGTTAAATATTTCGAAAGCTAAGCGAAAAGTGTTCATTTCAAGATTTATCAATCCAATGGGGTCGATACCGGAGAAATCATATTTAATCAATAAACCTCCTCTGAATTTGTTCCAAGTTCTAAAAGAATAACTTTAACTAATTACTAACCTAAAGAAAGGTACTTTTTTTGCTTTCTATGTATTTCCACTCAAGATCTCACCTTTACATCTTTACTTTTTTATTAATTTCAAGTAGATAATAAATTAAGGAGACTCCTACCAACGAGATAATTATAAAATGATTAATTGTTATATAACAAATTGTATATATTTGATTAACCTTACTTTTAATATGAGTCCAAAAAATTTATTTATATTTGGAGCTGGAGCTTCAAAAGCGGATAATGCGCCATTAAATGATGAATTAATCAAAGAAATCTTTAGTATATTAAAGCATAATGGTGATATTCAATCAAATCCATCTATTAATAGTTTACAAACCTTCCTATTTAAAATGTACCCTATTACTAGGGAATTTCAAAATGATAAAGATAAATATCCCACCTTTGAAGAAATATTGGGATTATTGCAATTTGCTATAAATAGAGATGAAAGTTTTAAAGGATTTTCTCAGGATCAGCTACGAGAATTTATAAATTTAATTATCGCACTTATGGCATTGGTAATTGAGAAAAAGGCAGCAACATCAAATAAAATCAATAAGAAGTTTATAACAGAGTTATTCAAAAATTTCAAGAAGCAGCATCAAAATTTAGAATTGGACAAAACTATGGAAAAATTTGCAAAACAAAATTACTTCTTAAATATTAATTATGATATCTTGCTTGATAGTGCACTGTATAAGTTAAAAAATCAAAATGATAATTGTGATATTGATTACTGCCTTGAGATAAAAGATCCTAATATGCCCTCAAAAGATATTAAAATATTTAAGCCTCATGGTTCTCTAAATTGGTTAATTTGTAAATCCTGTGGACTTCGAACTATTGGTAATGTATTAAAAATAGGTATGGAATCTATTAGAGCAACTATTTGGGGCAGAGGTCTAAATAATTGTTCTCAATGTGGAACTAAGATGTCTGCCATTATTATCCCGCCAACTTTTTTTAAAGAATTGAATACAGATCCAATAAGAAATATCTTGGTTAATCTTGAGAATCATCTAAAAGAAGTACAAAATTTAATTTTTATCGGTTATTCTTTTCCTGAGGCGGACTTACATCTAAAATATGTATTTAAAAAAGCACAATTATTTGAAGGATTCAAAAAAATCATTCTAATAGATAAAAATATTGAAAATATACCAAAAGAGAGTCGTCCTTATTTTAAGAATATTATAAGATCCTTTCCTGGAGTACAACTTGTAGATTTAACTTCTGAAATCCCTCTTAATGAAGGATTAGCTGAAAATTCTATTAAAGCAATCATAGATCATCTATCAAGGCATATATACACAGATCATAAAAATTAAAATAATTAGAAATAGTACGTAATACCTTTTAAATAAAGATTTGCTCTATCACCATAATCGTATAGTTAAATGTGCGATTGGTGGAGGAGGATTTCTAAAATTTTAATCAAAAGATTTTTCAAAATACTGCAGCTTCTTTCAAAAATATTGGTACTATTAAATCAGTATCAAAAATAATAAAATACTTTTTTTTTGATAAATATTTGATTTTTGATTTAAATACTAAGATATATGTGATGGTATTGATACTGATTCAATAAACAAATAAACTATAGTGGTTAAAAAACAAAGGAAAGTTCAATTTGTTAATGATATATTTTTAATGAAAATGTCTAAACAAAAAATTCCACCACTCTTGAAAAGAGCAATCTGGGAAGTATATGGAAAGAAAAGTGGGTATAACAATATTCCGCTAACCTATAATGAAATAGAAATAGATCATATTATTCCAGAACGAGTATTACGCAATCCAAAACCAGGAGAATTTGAAAAATGGAAAAAAAAATATGATTTAGATAACGGATTTGACATCCAAGGGATTGAAAACCTCTGCCCTTCCACGAGACAATTCAATATTGAAAAAAGTGATAAGGGACTTTTCGATGACGCAGGTACTTATGATAGATATATAAGAAAAGCATTAAAAAGAGCAAAGGAATTATAAAAAGAAATCCTTAAAAATTTAATTATTTAAAAGAATTATTCTTCTAATAAACAAAATAATCAATATAGCTGAAAAAATTTTATGATAAATCAAAAAACCGAGTATAAGATCTTGAAGAATATGTTAAGTTTCGCAAAGGAATTGGCAAATTGTAATGAACACATGCTATGGGAATTAGGTCATTACTTGGCTGATAACATCATTTCAAAATTGGCATTATCTGTAACAATGGAAAAATTGCAGCAAGGACACTCGATTAACTATAAAAATAATAATGGTTTTGTAAAGAATTTCAAATGGATGTATGAAAATGTATTAGAGCAATTTTATACAGTCCCTAAATATAATGATTTGGTGAAAAAGTTCCATAAGGATAGGAATATATACCAACATAAGTATGATTCTATTAGTTTAGGTATTAGGAACGAGTTCGCTATTGCTTATGTGCAAATAGTAGAAGATATTATGAAGGAAATAGGGATAATCAAAGGAAAAATTCCCGCATCAGCATTCCTCAGTCGTAAATCAGCTTCAAAAAAGAATTTTGCTCAAGAGGAAGGCGTTTCATATAAAAAAATGGAAGATTTTTACATTAATGGACTTATAAAAAAAGGGCAGAAAATATTAAACAAACTATTAGAAGAAGAACCAAGTAATCCAAAATTAAAAGTATTTCTCGCAATAAATGATTTTGTGGAAATAACTAAAGCTAAAACTGAAGCAAAGGCTATTGAAGCACTAAATTCATTTTCTCAAAATCTTGAGTCTTATAGAAAATATCTCGAAATTCTCCGAAGTGAGGGGAAGAAAGAAAACATTAAAGATGAGTTCCTTAAATTCTTTAAATTCTTAAATGATAAATTCATTTGGTCTCAAGACATTTTTAAGAAATCTAAAATTGCTTTGAATTATTTCTTATATCTTTTTATTACTTATTACAAAGAATTAGAACCTATAAAACTTCTAGAGTTTATTCAAGAAATTAGAAAATTTCGTTTAGAAAGATTTAGTTTAATGATTTTGGATTATTTCACTGGACTTTATTATTTATTAAGGGAGGATTATTCCAATGCAGAAAAGTTTTTCATTAATCAAGTAACAAGGTTTACCAATTTTCAAGGACATGAACCATATCTTGAGATTGCATTTAAAATTGAAGAATTCAATTTTATGGATATTGGGATTAACACATTAATTTATTTATTGATTTTGGTTATTCTTCAGAATAAAGATACCAATCTCAAGAAAATAATAATCATTAAAAATGGTATTGAGGGTAGTAATTATAAAAAGTATGATAATTATGGCTCTCAATTTAAAAAAGAATTCATAGTTCAAAAAGAATTGATTATAGAACAATTAAAATATTTTAGAGATAATTTTGATCTTTTTAGAGTTAGACTGGACAAAGTAAATGAACAATTAGAGAGAATTTACGAAAAAGAATTCAAAGAAGAAACATTTAATATGATAGATAAAGAAGATTTAACAGATTTAGAAGAAGATTAATATTATTAGTGTTCAACCACATATTTCCATTTAATTAAGAAGGCGAGAGAAGGGGAGTATCACAGTTCCCTATTTAATTAGAATATTAAAAGAGACAACAGAAAGATTAAGTGGATAAATCTCTATTAACTTCTAATTAATTCAATTGTCCTCATTAATAAAATAGTATAACTATAACCCATTCTTGCTTCCCATTCGAGAACATCTCTTTCATTACCGTGTCCTGAATCTCTTGTATTTCTTATCGTTCCAACTACATTAATCCCAGATAACAGCAAATGATTGATTCCATCTATAACAGCACTATCCGATTTTTTAAAAAGAGTATCCTTATTTTTCCTTATTTCTTGGGTTAAATCTGATAAACTGACCTTTTTAGGAATTTGTTTATTTGTTAACAATTTTTTATAAAAGTTTTCAATAGCTTTACAACAATACAGAGGAACACTATTCCAATCTGCTTCTAGTAAATGTTGTTTTGCTTTTTCAAGATTTTCGATTACTTTAGGATATCTCTTTAAATATCTAAAAACCTCTTTTTCCTCTTTATCTTCAATGCTATATCCTATAAGCATTAATACACCATTAATACAAGATACCCAATTATAGCCCATTAAAATAAAAATTTCATTGATTAAGGTATCAAATTCTTCACTATTGAGAATATTTGTTTCATTTAGGTTATGTTTAAAATGAAATGTTTCTGTAAATATTTTTTCTAAAGGTAATTGCTGCTCATAAATGGATTTTACAATTTCTAAATGATAATCCATTCTTATTAATTTCCAACATAGGATTTCCTCTTCTGAAGGGTTTTTAAAAAGTTTCCTCTCGCTTTTATGATGTATAAAACTATTTCTTATTAACCTTTCAACTTTTTCAGCTCCTTTTAATTCACTCAATCTTTTATAGTATTGATCTATTATCTTCTTCAGTCGTTTAGTTTTTGCCTTACGATATTCCTTATAAGCATCACCTACTTCTTTTCTTCTTATGGATTGTTGTATAAATTCCGAACTCCAACCTCCTTTTTCATTCAAATAATTAATTTTTTCATACATTTCCCTAATCCATATACTTAACTCTTTATATTGATTATTGACAATAATTTGTGTATTTTCTTCCTCATATCCAATACTTTTTAATAATTTACTTAAATGCTTTACCAGATTATTTCTTGTTTGGGTAGTGGTCTTTTTTTTTCGCCTTAGATTTTCAATATGATTAAGCCAATCATCAAACAATGGGAAACCTTTTCTGTGAAGCATTTCAATAATTCCACAAAAAGGTTTTTTTGGAATATCACTTGTACGAAAGAGCCCTTCAGGAGTTAACCATCCAATATTTTCAATATTAGATTTCGAAGGATGATATGGATATAATCTGATTAGGTTTGAAAATTTGGTAAGTGCTTGTTCTTTATCAACACTTTTATAACCAAATGTCAAGTTACCTTTGTTTTGAGGGTTTTTCATTTACTTATTCACTCATTTATAATAATTTCCTAGATTTTTTTTTCCAAATATATAGTGGAATATCTATTAAATAAGTATTATTGATTAATTTACAATCTTTAGATGGTCAATCTCATTTTTTTTGTCGATGATAAATAGCATAATATCGCACTTCCCTATTAATTATGTGCGGAGGTAATAGAGATTAACTGGATTTTTTCACTATTATTCAAATCAAACCTCTTAAGAATCTTTTTCACTATTTTTGTTCCAAACTTTATTTCTTGATTATTCACATAGAAATCTAAATAATCTCGTGCATCCTTGCTAGAAAGTCCCGTCTTCTCAATTATTAGATTTCTAATTTCAACTCTTTTTGCATTACCTTGGACTTCGAATTTTAAATTAGTTCCAATGTTATAATCTTCAACTATTATATAAAAAATTGCTTTTCCCTGAATTTGCTTCTAAACGCACCTCTGAATTTAGCTTTTGTTTAATAAATTAAAACTTAAAAAAGAATATGAAGATATATACACTGTATATATTTTGTAAAGTATTACTTTTAAATTAGAGATAGAGTTTTGTATTATTTTGAAAAACTTAAAAAAAAATTTCCTTTAGCCTTTTTATAAACAGTTTTGCATTATTTTTGAAAAATTTTCTATTATTTTGAAAAAGTCTAATCCCAATTCTAAATTCATATATAAATGATTTTGCATTATTTTTGAAAACTGACATTTTGGTTAGACAGAGATAAAAATAAAGTAATAGGTAGCTTTTATTTAAAAAATATTATTTCTAATAAACTTAAAGGTTTAATGGAACAGTATCAAAATACAACCAACAAAAAAGCCCTTTGGAAAGCTAAAATCACCAAGCAGTTTAAAAAATGGTATAATTTAAACACAAATGAAAAATTATGATATATTTTTTATATTATCCCTTTTCCTCTAGCCTCCATTTGTTTCCTAAATTCCTCAACATCAGTACTTCTTCGTAAAATTCTATAATTTCAGCAAATTATTGTTTGTTAATTTCTGATACTTAAATTTATAATTTCTGATTGTTATTATGTTTAATGTAGATTTTGAATATAGAATATGGATGAAATATGAGTAAAATTAATTTAAGTGACCAATCCCGAATAGAAAGGATAGAAAGAGAATATGAGGAAACTCTCAGGAAAGAATTGAATATCTTAGAGAAAGATGAATTCTGGAATCTTGAATCCTCTGAGCAATGGCAGTATATTTCATATTTGGAAAGTAGGATTAAAGAATATAGTAAAAATGTAATAGTAGAGGTAAAAAAGCAATCTTTACAAGATTACACCCTACAAAACTTAAAGATTCCCAAGTTCCTAACAGAAACTGAGTATTGGGAGCATGAAAAAGAGAATCAATGGTCTTATGTCAACAATACTCTAGTAGAAAAGTATTGGAATTTGAGAATTGAGTTAAGAAATTTAATAATGAGACCAAGTTTTAATAAATTGTTAGGAGTAATTTCCGAAATGACTGAAAATTGGTCAGAATTTAGGAAGAGTATTGATAAGGATAGGAGATTTTACAAAAAACTCCTTGAAAATGGTTATGAAATAAAATTTCGTAAGATGTTTTAAAATGATTAAAATCGAATTCCTAGGAACACCCCACAACAAATCCTCATTAACAGAGCTAATAAAAAGGATTCTTCATTCTGACAATCCCCTAAGCCCTGAACAAAAAAATATCCTTCTTAGTTTATTTAAGTTTCACCCAAACTATGAAAAGAAAAAAGATGTAGGCATATCTGATGTTGTTCGGAGAAAAAATCGTAAATATGGTCAAACGGAGTTTTGGATTATACGGACGGATAATTCTGAGACGGATATATCTTATAAGAAATGTATTGAATGTTTAGCTAATCCAAAATGTAGAGAAAACTTAGCTAAAAACTATTTCCGACAGGCTTGCAGATCCGCCGTTTCAGAACAGATCGATGGATATAGAAAAGATTATGTTAGGAATTTCTGGGATGATGATTTTGTTCCTGATGAATATTCGGGTGAAATGATACCTATATCTGAGACAATAGTACATCATGAAGATCCTTCATTTGAAGAGATAGTTCAGAAATTTATATTAAAATATAACTTAGATGAAGTAGAGATCGGATTGAATAAAATTAGCGGTATTTCGGAGGATGGATCGTGTGAGCATACATTTAGTGATAAAAGCCTTAAAATTAAGTTTTCAGAGTTTCATCGAGAAATTGCTAATCTCTGCATAATTCATAATGATGATCATCGAAATTTATTAAGAACATGACAAGAAATTTTTCTTTAAGGATAGAATTGCGGGTCATCCTATTGCTTAATTTTTTCAAAATTCATTTCTTATTATCAACTCGATACATATTTATTTAAACTTCTCCAAAAGCGTGTTTAATTAAATCATTCCAAGAATTAATTCCAAACTGCTTCCATTGACCTCTTCTGGCCGCATTATCATAAATTCTTTTAAAACCATCAGTCTTTGATTTCTTCCGAGTAAAGAAAAACTTGAAAAAAAGCTACGAGATTTATTGGAAGAATATCCATTTTTAGGGGTTAATACCAATTTTAAAGAATGGAAGACTGCTATTGAATATTTTCATGGATTATTATTGTATAATTATAAACAACGCTACCTCGATACTTATGTAAATAAATGGGAGAGAGAGGGTGATATGCAGAAATGGTTGCAAAGGGAGATTGATCGACACTTAATTATATCTCAAAATGAACCCTCATTCACTTCTGACAGGGAAATAAAAATGGGAGGGGGAAATTGCGACCATTATTATAAGAATATACCTATTTGCGATAAGTGGAAGCGAGACTCAAATGCAAGTTCTTATCCTATCAAAATATCTGAATTCATCTCTAAATTATATGATGATAATAAAGCACAATTTCATAGTTATGCTCAAGAAGTAAAGTTGGGAATCGTCGTGGTTGTGGATAGTAGATCAGTAACACGAGAAACTAAAAGCCCCGATATTGCTGATAATTGCTACAGATTTAGTGTGAATAAAGTAAGTGAAGATGCTGCTATTTGCTTAGTGATTTTCGTTTTGCAAATCTCAGATATACCTCCAAGTGAAAGAAAATGATTCTTTAATTTGATATTTTCTTTAGTAATTACAATAAAAAGAAGGGGATGATTTTTAAATCTCACTTAGTGCTTCTCTATCCCTACACTTTAAATATCACGATTTCTTACCATATCTTCATAACGGGCACGATCTAGTAATTCTTGCTCAAATTCTTCATAAGAATTCATCTGATTTTTAATTTCTTCTATGTCTTTTTCATTAATGGGAATAGGAAATTCAAATTTAAAAAACAGAATATAATAATTATAGGGTTCTTCGTTTTCTAAGTAATTTAAAAAGGATTCAAAAAGTGTAAGTATTTTTTTTGAATCCTGAAATGAAATTTCATTATAATCAAATGCAACATTGTCAGTTAAGAATTCATAAGATATTGGGACTAATCCCGAACCTGGAATATGCACAAGTAGATTAAAATCCCCAGTTAATCCATGAATAAGAGGATTTCTATACTTCTTCTTTATTTGTCCTAAATCATCATAAATTTTTTTTAGAGTCTTATTTATATCAATTGGAAAGACAATCTTAAATTTTTCATACCAATATCGTTTTTTGAACTTAAGAAAGGGATCAATTCTATTACCGAATAAATAGAAAGCTTCTAATATAAATTCTAATACTGAAAAGAATATTGACATTAATGCGAAAGAATAATTAGAAATTATTTTATCATGATTAGTAAACCCCTCTAAAGCAATTGACATCTTCATTGGTTTAATTATTTGTTTCTTTCCTAAGAGTTCGATCTCAATACCATCATCTTCAACATCTTCAAGCTTTATAGGATTGTCTTTATTATCCTCTAAAAATTTCTCAAAATTAGAAATAGATTCCTCCACATTATGTCTGAAAAATCTATAGATTGACAATAATTTGTTATATGCACTATTAAGGTAATAGGTCTTTATTTTACCATTGTTTATATTTTCTAATAAATTTCTCTTAAAAATCTTATCAAATAAAATTGAAGCTTTTTTAATTCTTTTTCTTAAAATTAGTGCTGCTCTGTAAATATCTGAGTTTTTATCAAATTCAGTGTCCATCTGGCCTTCTCCTACAAGACCTTCTAAAGTCCATGTACCAAATTTATAATCACGAATTTTAAAATAAAAGTCGCTGAACTTGAAATAACTATACCAAGAAACCTTACCACTACTTCTAAAATATTTAAGTTTTAAGAAAGAAATCATTATAATTTTAACAATATAGGCGGGCGGATCAAACTCTTTAATTAAAATATTTCTAAAAGCATTTTTAAGATTTTGTTTTTCGAGATTAATGATATCTACTTCTTCTAAACCTCTAAATATATTCTTGATCTTATTTTCTAATTCTAAATCCATAATAAAGCTCCACTTTTATACAAAAAAGTAATTTTAGATTATTTATATTTTTTGGTTAAACCAAAGAACTTTAATGGAATTAGAATAATTCTTATTGATATTAAGCATAAAGATTAAATTAATTTACTATCACCCGCTTTCCGTATCTAACTATTCCTATATCAATAATAAATCGCTAAATGTTAATGATTTTCTTTAAAAATAAAAATGAAAAGAGAAGGGAAGGATATTTATATTAATAATTATTAAAATTTTAAGAACATCTGGAGTAATAGGAGAAAAATTTATCAAGTTCTTGTATTACTGCCTTATCCTTAATTAAATTTCTTAAATCTCCCACCTTATATTGGTTATCAAGTAAATATCCTATATATCCCTCTTTTATTAAAAACAAACGACCTTTATCATCCCCAGTGCTATACCGCTCAAAGATTTTTGGTATTAGTGCTTCCTTCGCCCTTGTCATTCCTAACTCGCTCAATTTATCTAATAGAGAAAACCCAAACTCAAGAGATAAAATATCCTCACTAAAGTTATATTCAAACCAAGCTTGAATTGCAGAACTATAAAACCATAACTCATCTTCTATGGAAACATTCCCTTTCTTTTGATCTGGAATAGTTATATAACCTTTACACTGCCTAAATTCTTGTCCACCAACAAAAACATATACTTCTTTATCTATAATTTTAAGAGTAACATAATCATTAATTGTGAACTCTTTTTGATTATTTGGATTGCTCAATTTATTTCTAAACATTCTTAACTACATTTATAAACAACTGTATAGAAATGATAAAAAAAATAATTTGATGAATAATACAAATTTTAGTAAATCTCATAAGATGGAATGGAATTGTTCGAATCAAATATTAAAAATCACTTTAGCCAAGTTAAACTAGTTCTACTGATAGATGTTTTACAAAAACTAAATACTTATCATATTTTTAAATCCTTTACTTGTTAATTCCATAAAGAAGTAATATTTTCGTAACATTCACAATTAAAAAAAGTATTTATAAGATTATCTTGAATATAAAAAGGAAAAATTTATTCAATTAATTCTAATGAACTTTTAAATATCTTATCGTGCAATTAATAAAATAGAGACAAAAAAGAAAAAAATAATTGAAATCAAATAAATAATAAAATGTAAGTATTATGGTAAAAGCTAATGAGATAATAGAGTTATTTGCAAAAATCGCAGAAAAAGATAGTGAAGGTTTTTTTGAAACTGCGCTACAAGTTATTGATTCAGAAAGAGAAAAGAATCATTTTAAGACTGCTAGTACACTTACAGCCTTATTAGAAAAAATACATGATAATAATTTACTTGTAGAACCTTGGATTAAAGAATTTTCAAAAATCCCGTTGGATCGGGATAGAATGATAGAACTATTTCAAATTAGAACCCCAAAAGAAACTCTAAATGATATTATCCTCAACTCTCATACTAGGAAAATAATATATAAGATTCTACTAGAATGGAAGGAAAGAACTCATTTATCCAAATATGGTATGAAACCTATTAGGAAAGTTTTATTTTATGGTCCACCCGGATGTGGTAAAACACTTTGTGCTTCAGTTCTATCAGGTGAAATGCAAATACCCATGCTTGAGGTTAAGACAGATATTTTAGTATCTTCCCTATTAGGTGAAACCTCTGTGAATTTAAGAAAAATTTTTGAGAGCGTCCATACCTCTAAAAGAGTTATTCTATTTTTTGATGAATTTGATTCCATCGCAAAAAGTAGATTAGATAGTCAAGAGCATGGGGAAATTAGACGAAGCGTTTCAAATCTATTAAATTTCATAGAAAATGCTCCTAAAAACTTATTAATTATTGTTGCTACTAATCATCCGAAAATTCTTGATATCGCCGTATGGAGACGATTTGATGAAACTTTAGAATTTCCCTTTCCAAATCAAGAAGAAATTAAAAAACTTATAAAATTAAAATTAAAGAATTATAAATATGATTTTAATGATTACAAAAGTCTCATTATTAAAGTTAACAATTTATCTCATGCGGATATTGAACATATATGCTTTGATACAATAAAGTTTGCAATATTGAACAATATAAGTGAAATAAATCAAGAGCTATTCTCCAAATTATTAAATGAGTTTCAAGAGAGAAAAAGAAAGCTAGAAAATGCTATAAAGTAATAGAAAGAGAAATTAATTCATGCCTGATTATGAACAATATAAACATCTTGAACTTGATCGATTTTCTCCACCTAAGACAGCTCCAATGAGAAAAGGACATCCTTTTGGAAGATCTCCTAAAGATAAAGATGCAATCGCTCATGGTAAAAAACTGAAGACTGAAATTGCAAAAGTAGAAAAAGAAAGGCAACGAGTAAAGAAGAAGATTTATCCCCCTGAAATTGACCCCCAATTGATTTTTATAATTGAACAAGAAATTGAAGACAAAAATTTATTAGAAGTTGATGAAGAGTATCTTTCTCGAAGTGGAATTGAAATATTGGAAAAAGAAGGGGACAAATGGATTATAGTATTTGCAACTCAAGGACATGCAAGAAGATTTAAAGAAAATCTCCATACTTATGAAAGAAAAATCATAAAGCCTGGAGCTAAAAGACCAAGTTATTCAAATCTATTTAACAACATAAAAGAAATAATACCAAGATATCCTGAAAATCGTTTATGTGAAACACTAAAGAATTTTTATCAAAACAATGAATTTCCAGATGAATCTATAGAAGTTAGAATAGATTTTTGGTGGCTAGGACCAGATAAAACTAAAAAAGCAATGGATTTATGTATTAGCTATCTTGAAAAGCATGAATGTAAAATAATAACAAGCTATAATAATTATGGAATGGCTTCAATTGTAGCTTTTATCAATTTAGAAGCTATAAAGGAAATTGTAAATATTACAGAAATTTATAAGATTGAATGTATTGAAGAAATCCCCCCGGCTAAAAAAAAAATAAGCACTATAAGTTTAGATCATTTTCCAGATGTAAATTGTTCGGAGGTTATAAAAAAACCAACCGTATGTTTAATTGATACTGGTGTGGTAGAAAAACATCCAATAATAGAGGGGGTAGTAATTAAGTCTTTTTTGAAAACAGATGAAACTGAATTAGATAATGATGAGGATGGACATGGAACTCAGCTGACAGGTACACTATTATTCGGTAATTTAGAGGATAAAATTGGATTAGAAGAAATTTTTCCACAAGGAAGACTAATTAGTGTGAAAATTGCTAAAGGGTTTAGAAAAAAAAGTATCTCTGATTTTAATGATAATATTATCAAATCTATAAAAGAAATTCATAAAAATTATGGCTGCAAATTATTTCTACTAACATACTTACCATCGTATAATCCATTTAATTCAGATACCAAAACTCGTAATCATCAACTATCTATTATGCTAGATCGATTAATTAACGATTTGAATATTGTAATAGTTGCTCCAATTGGGAATCATCAATTTGAAGATGTAGATTTGGATAGTTTAAGTATTGATGATCTAGAGGATGGAAAATATTCTAATTATTCATTTGAGAAAAAAGTTTTAGAGGGTGCTTCTGGCAACTCGGTTCTAACAATAGGATCAATAGCTGGTAAAGAAACATATCCTCCATCACATTCCAGTATAAATATTGCTAGTATTAAAGTTCTAGCTAAAAGTGAAGATCCTACTCTTTATACTAGAACTGGTCCAGGGTTAGGTAATTGTATTAAACCTGACTTAACCGCAATAGGTGGTAATTCTGTATATTATCCTGATAATCCTCTTTTTCCGTTTATTACTTTAGAAGAATTAGCATTTTATGGACCAAAATTTGATGCATTAACTTCGAATTTATTAGATTATGAAATTGGAACATGTATTTCAGCCAGTTATGTATGCTTTTTAATTTTAAGGCTTATGGAGTTATATCCTGGTCACACTGGTAATTTCTATAGAGCTCTTCTCTCTAATAGATCTACTCCTCCAAACCCTTCAGAGAGTTTTTTACAAAATAATAATGTTTTTAAATCAAGTGAAAAAATAACCTACCTTAATTTATTAGGATTTGGAATTGCTGATGATAAACAATTATATTATGGCAATCCAAAAACGATTACATTATATTTTGAGGGGGATATTCCTTTAAATGAAGTACATTGTTTTGAAATTCCAGTTCCAGATTCATTTAAAAGAACAAATGCTAATCGAGGAATAACGGTAACGCTAGCTTATAATCCCTTCGTTGTTCCTAGAAAAAGCTATAGATCTGTAGAATTAAACTTCAGATACATCCATAAGAAAGAAAATATAAATGATATTTATAACTACTTCTCTGAAATTAAAGATGAAGAGATATTAGATGATGTTCCAAGTGAATCAAAATATAAATTTAAAGTAGATTTCTCATCAAAGATTAGAAGTAAATCTACTTGTAAGACTGCTCGTTATCGATGGAATAGGTTTCCAAAAGGAACTTGGAAAACTACAATCCGGCAAATGGAAGAAAGTTCCCATTTCATTGTACTCCATTGTAAACAAAAAAATTGGTTTGACGCTAATGCATATAGTGTGAAAAATCAATCTTATTGTTTAATTGTGACAATATGGCATGATACTTCAAATAAAGTATATGAACAAGTACAACAAAGAGTCCGAGAACTGATTAGGTTAAGAGTTTAAATTACTTTTTATCTAAGTTATTAACAATTGAAGATTGCTAATAGAATAATAATTGTGAATTTTTTACATACTCTACAGTCTTAAAATTGAACGACCATTCTCAGGAAAACATTAGAATAATCGTGAAAAAGGCGTTTATTATTCAAAAATGCTAATTTTTTAGAACATTTCATTTCAAATACCCCATTTATTTGGCATATTTCAATAACACTCATTTTTGAAATATCAAGATCTTATGAATATATAAAACTATATGGCAGATCGATATCAATGTGTATTGTAGTCAGTAGATCATTTACAATACGACTATTCATTTATAAAGAGTTATAAAATATGGTATTAACTAAAAATTTGAAAAACTTAACTAATAAATTTTTAAAGAATTTGATTGAACGAATTTGAATTAATATTGAATTTTAAAAAATTTGATACTAGAAAGATTAGAAAATTTCATAAGGTTATAAATCGCCTTTTAAATTTCGCTGACTATGTGCTTAGTAATGATTTTAACTCCGAAGTTAGACTTACAGAAAGATTAAACTCCGAAGGTCCTTTTGTCGAACGAGCTTTATGGGCGTTAGAAAATGACTTGGAACAAATCCTAAGTAGAAAAATTTAGATCTAATAATGTTTTATGAATTTACTTTAATTTGTCATAAATGACAAAGGCTGCATAATCTGTCGTTATTGATTCGGTTGATGTTATAATTTCGGAAGAGGGTGATAATTCATCTTCCAGCTCTTTTAATTCGGTAAGAAATGCTTTTCTCTGTGTTGTGCAATCGTTATCTCTAAACCATTTCGTTCGAAACATTTGAAGTCGTCTTGTAAATCGTGATGGGATGCTTAAAGCATCAATTTTAGATGAAATCTCCCCAATTTTTTTACAGAAATCAGGTTCAGCTAGTTTCATAATGGATTGTTTTGAAATCTCTCTCAACTTGTTTACGAGTCTCATTTTTGCTTTTTGAAGATCTTCATCAAATACTTCTCTTTGAGTTCTACGGCGTGCCTTTACTATCTCTTTTAAACTTGAATTTGCGAATTCTTCTAGATTTTCTAAATCTTCATCTAAAAGAAGATATCGGGGAGATTGAAAGTCAATAGAAGAAGGAATTTTGATCTCTACAATGAACTCTCCTTTGATTTCATATTCATAATATTTTTCACTACCAACAAGTAGACCATATAAATGCAGAATGGCATATCCTTCAACGGAGGACAGGATTGTATAAGGAATCTTTAAGGGAAGTTCCACTCCGTCAAGATCTTGTTTCTTAATTGGTATTTTCTCAGCTATATCCAATAGATATTGATCTAGTGCACTTAATTTCGTTGATTCACTCTCTTCTTCTAAATCATCCAGTTCAAGATTTGCTACTAACTCCCGCTTTTTTCGGAATAGTTCAATCTCATCAGCTTCGTGTTGTCGTATTAAAACCATCTCATCGGGAGATAGAATGCTATGCTCAGCACCAATAATCTGAATGATGTTTTCTATCTTTTGCTGTAATGTTTCTATCAGTTCCACTTCTCGATTAATGTTATCTTCTGGTAAATAGTTGATGACATTAATTTCTTTTGTTGAACCTATACGGTTAGCCCTACCAATCCTCTGTATTATCTTAACGGGATTCCAAGGTAAATCATAATTAATTACTATATCAGCTTCTTGTAAATTCACGCCTTCACTAAGAGTATCTGTAGAAATTAACAAATTTGTATAGGGCGGTCCGATTTGGACACGCAATTTCTCTTGGACTCCCTTTTTCAATTTATCGCTATAACTCGAAGGACTAAATTGAATAGCTTCATAAATCTTGTTCTTTGTTCCTCCCGTTACACATCGTATGATAAAATCCTCATCAGATATATCCTTAATATTTTCGTATAAATATTCTGCCGTGTCGGAAAATTCTGAGAACACTAGTATCTTTTTGTCCCTATTTTCCTCAACAAATTCCTTTATCATAGCTACTTTATCATCCTTAAAATAATACTCTGAATCCCTTATTCTTTCCAATATCTCTTTAAATTCTTCAATAATTTCCATATCATATTGAATTGCTTTTAGAAATCCTTCTTTATCTGTTTTTTCATCAATTTCTTTAAACTCAAAATCAACATCAATAAAGGATTCAATGGCAGAGAGCTCAATTTGTTCTGCATCTTCCAATTCCTTTCTATAATCTTTTTTTTCTAATTCACGAATCTCGTCTAAATCCTTATCGTTTAGAAGTCCAATTAATTTACGGTTTCTAGCTTCTAAATTTTCTATTGATATATATAAAGAATAAATGCTGCTCTCCATCCTTTTATAAAGCAGAATCTTATAAAGTCCGTGAAGATATTTCGCTGCTGAGGGATTCAAAATACTAATGTGTGGTAGTTTTAGTTTTTTTATGAAATTAGGAATGAAATTTTTAAATAACTCCTTATAAGCTACATCGGTAAATTCGTAATATTTTGTAGAAACAATTGGATCCTTAATTTCAACCTTCCCTCTTCCTGGAATGATAATCTCTTTGTAAAGTCTCTTTAAATCTCGCCGAGTCGTCCTAACAATTAGTTTTCTTCTTAAAGTCTTAACAGAATCAAGCAATGTTATGTCTTTTTCATCTCCTTCTACAAACTTCTCGAAATCTTTGTATAAATTCAATAATTCCTCGTTTTTAAAGCGTTCATTTTCAAACATACTTACTTGAGAATAAAGATCATCAAAACGATTATTGATTGGAGTAGCAGTAAGCAAAATATAATCAGCTCTACGATTTTTAATTCGATCTATAAAATTTCTCCATCTATTTGAAGCACGATTCCGAAAATTATGAGACTCATCAATGACTACTACATCAAAATCTTTATATTCATCGTCGGGAAAGGTTGTCTGACTAACTTGATACATTGAGATAATATTTTCTCCTTTTTTTGCGGGAATCCCAAATATAGAGAGATAATCCAACCACTGATCCATAGTGTTTGGTGGAACGATAAAGAGATATTTCTGCCCACGCTCATAATAATCCTTGATTAAACGAGATGCTATGAAGCTCTTACCTAATCCGACAGTATCAGCTAGGATTACGCCACCAAATTTCTGGAGTGTATCTCTGCATAAATTATAATCTATTTTCTGGAATGGGATTAATACATTATCTCTTTCGAGTAGATAATCCTTTTCAAGTATTTTAAAGAGAGTCTTAAAAAACTGAACTGGAGGTAGATATTGATATGGTAATTTAGCTTCCCTCACTTCAGCTATTTTCTTCTTCTTAGCTTCTTCTTTTTGCTTTTTCTTAAATTTCCGATATTTCTTATGTCCTTGAATAAGTTTAATTAAAGCCTCGGAAAACGGCTCAGATTGTTCCCATTTTTTATCAAACCATTCTCTCCACGCTTCAGTAGACAAGGAATCTTGGATTACAGCACTCGCTTCTTCGTTTCCTTCTTGTGCGGATTTACTCATATTATGCGAGCCTATAATAGTTATATCTCCTCCTCTCTCTGGACAGTCGAACCAATATACTTTAGGGTGGAATATACCGTTATCTATTACTCGCACCCTTATCTCAATCTTTCCATCGATCATACCCTTGATTAAGACATCCAACCGCACTAATTCGTCTTCAGAATTTATATCATCAATGTGTTTTGTTACTTCCTTTAAGACATCCTCTTTTGAATATCCTAATTCAATTTCTTGTCGTCCAGAATCACCTATCTTGAGCTCTTCTCTCGTCATACGGTTTGTTTGTTGTCCCATAATGATTTGGACTTTTTCTACATTTTCCAATTCCTCTTCTACATTATCAAAAGCAGTAGCAAAGAAATATCCAACGGCGATTTTTGCTCGTTTAGCCCACTTCCGAAAGATAAGCTTTAATACATTTTTCATAAAAAAATTTTCATTATCGATTAGTGGTGGGAGCCTTCCCGTCTCTAAAACAGATTCTTTTTCAACCATCGGTTACTTCCCCTATTTTTTTAACCCATTTATGGGATTTAATAATATCCATCCATTTCTTTATTTCGGAATCTGTGTTTAGTGCAATTATGAGCTCCTCAACAATCTGATTATTCTCTTCAATAAGATTATCTAATCTCTTTCGCTCTTCTTCTGTGATTTCACCAATTTCTTGTTTCCAATCTAATTTTGACCATTCTTCATATCGAATGGGTTTTAAATATTTTTTTAAAGCTTTATGAAGATAAACCTTAACTTCTGGATATAATCCATCTGTGTGAAACTTCTCATTAAAATAGAGTTCATATACCAAACAACTTGCAACATCTTCAAAAGCATCTTTATTTATGAGTAAGTAATCTACAATATCAAAAGATTTTTCAGAAATAATCACTGGAAATCTTTCCAATTCTTCAATTTTTGGCTCAAAACTAGTACCAAACTTTAATTTACTCATAAATTCTTGGATATAAAACTTACATAAATTTGAGTTTAATATTGCTAATAATATATGTGATTTTGAAGAAATCAAATATGAAGTATTGAGAATATAAAAATTCCGAAAATCTAAAACGAAAGATGGTTCCTTTGCTGCTTTTGTAGATATTATTTTTGGTTTTTCAAATTCTTTATAATAATCACAAGCTCTTAATTCCCACCAAAATTCTCCTTGATCATCCCTTTTTTTCAATCCTTTACCTTTTCCTTTGACTTTAAAAAATTTTTCAAAATGCTTGTATAGATCTGGCATCTTAGATTTGAATTCTTTTTCGTTATTTATTCCCATCTGTTTAGAAAGCCCATTTTCAAATCTAATTATCCAAAAATCATTCCATTTTATTTTATAACGAGTGATATTTTTTCCTTTTAGTATCGGTTTGATAATTTCTTTATATTTAGGATTCTGGGTAATCAATTTTTTTCTCGTTTCCGACTTTATAAGAAATGATTCATTAAATCCAGTGGTTATACCTCGATATATTTTATATTTCGTTTCTTTTAGTTTTGTTCCCTTCGATTCGATATGATTTTTTATCTCTACTGTTATGGGGTCTGAAAAACTCCATACTTCATCTTCTATGAGAATCTGTTGGCAATAATAATCGTGATCTTTATTTAGAAATTCATCTAATGTTGCGGGACAACAATAGGAAATTAAATTATCTAAATTTTTATTTTTTCTTAATAGATATAATACACTATCTACTGTAATCCCTTGAAACACATCTACTTTAATAAAATCAATTACTTTATCTAACTGGGTTTTATGTTTAAGAAAATGGCGTATCGGTTGTCCATATGCTGCTCTAAGCCATTTATTAGTGATAATAAATGAATGATATCCATTATCTTTGACTAACATATATGAGCGCAAAATGAAATACATTGATAAATCCATATTACCAAGATTTTTATTGATTGGATCTGTTTCCTTCTTAACCAATTTGCTATAAACCTTAGCAAGAATCAATTTATAATCGATTCCATTTCCCATATCATTTATTTTTTCTTGACGAATATAAGGAGGATTACCAATTACGATATCAAAACCCCCCTCCTCAAAAACATCATAAAACTCGATCATCCAGTGAAAGTATCCTAATTTAACTAAATCTTCTGGATTGATTAATCTTTCAAATTCTATATCCTGTACTTCATCCCATTTACTAATTAAGGAGCTTAATATCGAAGATAATGGATTCTTTTTCCCCTCTTTGTGTTTTCTAAAATCGAAACATTTAGATGGGTATATCGAGCTTACTTTACCTCCACGAGCGTAGCAAGTAATACCATCAATAGCTCTTACTTCCTCAACATTTACAGAATTATTCTTTTTTAAATTAATTTTGGGTATTTTTATAAATGAATGAAGAATTATAAAGTCTTTCAACGCTCTTCGTTTATAAAATCTTTCTACCCGCTTTTTTTTATCTTTCACCTCATTAACGCCAAGAACTAATTTGAATACATGAGAATTTTATCGACTTTTAATTACTCCCTATTGACTGCAATGATTTGAGTTAGATCGTTCCAGTTTTCATCCAAAACTTATTTAAACTAAGTCTCATTATTATCTCACATGGTTGGAAGAAAGATTAAGATTTATGGCCCTTTATGGCGCCTTGTTGAAGCTCAAAGCGAGAGCGGAGCCCGATTCTCGTTAGGCAAAATCCAACTTTTCTGCCCCGCATGTGCGAGTCCAAGAGTTGGCCCGTATGGAACGCACGGAAGAGAAAACACCCGTGTTGAGAACTTTCAGTGCAAGAATCGTGAATGTCCGCATTTAAAAAATCATAAAACGGGCAAACAGTTCGTTTTAACCACGTCCCATCAATTTATGGTGTTAATATCTCGCAAGCTTAAAGCTTTTTATGAGGATTTGCTAATAGATGGTGCTAAGAACAAGACGATTGCAAAGAAATATGGCATTTCCGAGTCGCAAGTATCGGCGCTTAGGACCGAGATGGAGTCCGCTATTGATAAGTTAAACGGGTTGGACACGCTCGTGTTAGCCCCTCAACCCGATACAGCAGTTGCCATCGATGAAACCTTCCTTAAGATCGAAGGAACATCCATTTACGTCATTATTGCTACGGGATATACATCCCATAAAACCTTAGGAATAAAAGTATCTAAATCTCGATCAGAAGAGGATATTCGCGAGGTTTTTGAAGAGGCAGATGGGAACACAGAGCACGATATTAGCACAATTAGCTCTGATGCCTTGAACGCTACTCAAGCAATGGCAAAAAACTTAAACCGGGAGATCACCCACGTCATCCACCCCCATAAAAAACCGTTCAAAAAAGCCATTATCCGGCATTACAGCTACGAGAACAACGAAAGAATCACGACAACGATTGGCGTGAAAAGTAATTTCTTTAAAAAACGCGGCAAGCGGCAATTTAGGTACATGGAAGCAAGAACTGACTTGACACCTAAAATAACGAAAAAGCGCGGACGCCCTAAGGGTTCTAAAAACAAGAAGAGGCGCAAAAAGCCAAGGACAAAAAGGATACGCGGTCGAAAAGGACTTTACACGGTTTTTAAAAAGGGAACGATCGGCTACGCCACAATCGACCCATATCGGGACAAGTTAAATATAAGAAAAGGGTTGTCCAGCCCGGTATGCGCCGGTCTGAACGCGACATTAAAGTTGTTCCCACTAATGTCAATACAAAATAATCTTGCGGAAAATATAAATTCTATCCTCCGAGCTATTATCCGGTTAAGAGGTCCAAAAACAATAGAATCCGTGGAGAGACGCATTAGGGCGACTTTGAAGGTAAGGAATCATCCCGAAATCTTAGACGAGGTGCGAATCACGAGGCAAGTGAGGGGAAACTTTTTAATGAACAATCTAAAACTCATTGAATGCGCCGATTTACTAGAACGGGGGATTATAATGTAAGAAAACAAAAAAAGGGGTTAATTTATAATTGTTAATTCGTTTATAAAATTAACCTTAATTTTAAATTTAGTTAATTCATAATTTTGATTTAGTAGTTTTATTTTATTTAAAACTTCTTCATCAGACATCCCATCGACGATTGTTATTTTATCCTCTATTTCAATTTTGTTATTATGGCAGTAGAGTTTATTGAGTTCATCTAATATTTCTTCTGTTTTTTCTGAAATTAGAATGCGAATTTGCTCTGCTCTTATTGAAGATCTAGTTTTTCTGTATTCATTCTTTAGCTTTCTTAACTCATCCATTTCACCTTCCGAAACAGCATAATCGGTAATCTCCCTTTTTACTCTTTTTACTAACTTTGTAAATCCAATCAAAGAATTGCCTACCATAATATTATAACCGATATTTGGTAAAGATTCAATATGTCCAGAGTCAATACTAATTTCAGAAATCATTGAAAGCCAGAGTCGTAATTTTGTTATTTCTACACATCCCTCTTGTATATCTACACCAAATATATTATTTGTAATTATTTCCCTTACGATATAATAATTTAGAGTGACATTTTTATCTATATTTTCTTGTTCTTGTTTGAAATCATTCGAATCTTGGAGTATTAATATACATTTTTTATACAAATCAAAAAGAACATATTCTGCAGCAACAAGAAAGGCACCAGAGCCACAAGCTGGATCACACACAGAGATTTTTTTTAAGAAGTCAAAATAGAGAGCGGAAATTTGGTTTAATTCTTTTTCGTTGTGCTTTTTCTTATCTAAAAGGTCATTAATATCCTTATATTTGGTATTGAATTTTGTGTTTAAATTGTTAGTCAAATGTGGATAAATAGTATTTTTAGAAATATAATTAGTGATTTCTTTAGGAGTATAATATGAACCTGTCTCTCTTTGAACCACGCTTTTTTCATAGATATGACCAAGCACACTGGGAGTAATGGATACTGAATCTCCCCGCTCTTCCTCAATAATCCACCCATACCTATTAAAAAGTATAAATATCTTCTTCCAAATTTCGTTAGAAATTCCAATTTTAAATGGATTTCCTTCAAGGATTTCTACACGCTCGAATTTCGAAAATAGCCCACCATTTAAATAGGGAATATTAGGAAATTTTTCATTAATATTAGAGTCTCTTAGCTCATCTTCCTTATTAAACAATTCAAAAATTATTGGTTCTAAATAATCTTTATAGTAGTTCTCTCCTTTATCCATATTAAAATATAAAATAGCTAAGTAATCGGTCGGGATAACACTTTTAGCTTGTAAAAAATAAATAAAAATAATACGATCAAGAATGATTTGTGAAAGAAAATTTGGTTCGGGAGTTCCATTGATTGATTTTGCCAATTGGTCTCTTAAAAGGCGATACTCCTCATAAAATTTATCAACAACTTCTCTTACATCAAAGAGTTCATAAAAAGTATCGCTTGTATGAACATCTTCATATTTGAGTGAATCTACCTTCTTTAGTAGACTTTGTTCTGTATCACTCGTATACCGTTTTTGCTTATCATAAACAACCGTATCGGGATCACCGTATAATTTTTTGAATATGAAAAGTTCAAAATCGCTTTTCACAATAAGTAAATGCTCAACAAATTCTTCCTTTCCCGAAAATTCTTTTTTAATATTATTAGCAATGGTTCTATCCAGATTATCTTTTACTACTAACCGAAGAAAATGTCTCTCATCAATTTTGAAAAGAGATTTATCTTCTTGGGTCGGTTGGATCTCTCTTTCATTAAAAAAGGCGTATAGATCATCTTTAGAATTGATTTTCTTGAAATTCATAATATAATGTTTCAGTTTCTAGATTTATATTAAGTATTCTTTTACTAAAATTTAAATCTTAGATTTAATCAACGAATAAAAATGCTTCAAACAATTAGATATATTTAAATCTACCTTATTCTTAGGATTCTGGAACGACAAAAAAGAATACTAAAGTATCTCCTAAAGATCTTATATTAACTATAATTTTAAGTGGAGAACCTTCTCGTAATTGAAAATTAATCAGTTCATTCTTATTTAATACATTCGATACCTTTCCTATATGTATAAGAAATGAGCCAGGATGGCAAGAACAACATTCTCTTTTTGATATGATTCCTTCTAATATCTTTATTTCTGATTCATCTAGATTTTGATTTGCAAGTTCATTTTGAATCGCTACAAAATCGATAAATATGAGCTCCAAATTATCTTTTTCCCAGATTATTTTTCCTTGCCCCATCTTATTATTCTCTTTGAAACAAACTCGTTTCTCATCTACCCTTATTTGAATATTTTGAGAATATAATTCAGAGTTCTTAATTAAATAATTAACTTTATCCTTAGACAAGGAGAAGTGTGAGATAAATTGTATCTTTTTGAAGTTTTCCATTGAAATATCTTCCGCTTCTAAATCTATTGTTGATAAGGTTCGTTTGATAACAGAATTGAATTTCTTTGACATAATCGTTATGTAAATAATATTCTCTCCAAAAATTAATTCTGCCGTTGAATCATCGCTAGCATTACATTTCATTATGCTAGCTAAATCGTTAAGATTAATCCCGATCTCACCATCACGAAGAAAAAGATAATCTTTATTCTTAATTTCTAAACTCACTAAAGATTCTCTACTTTTATCAACACAAACGGTTGATAAACCGTTATTTTTAACCCGAAAAATAGCTTCGTCGATTATTGAAGAGAAGGCTATTAGGAATTTGTATAATGGATAAGCAAGAAAAGAAATTTTACAATAAGCTTTCTTTTTTGATACTAAGCGAAAATTTTCTTCAAACTTGAGTTTAAAAATGTTTTTCTTTTGTTGTCTTTCTCTATCGGTAAGGGTTTTATGTTTTGCTAAAATAAAGTCTACTCTATTTTCAATCTCTTCAATTACTAACCTAGATGATCCATTATGCTCATTATAATTAATATTTTCAGATATAAGTTTTTTACAATAATCTAGTCGTAGATTTTCAAGTTTTAGATTAATTTGGCTTTCAATTTCACCTTTTTCCACCAAATTTTCCCAATATTTTGTTGACTTCTTATTATTTTCAACCATCAGAGTAAATGTTTCTTTTAAAATCTATTTAAACTACACCAGAATATTTATATCCTCTTATCTACCTCTTCTGAATCATCAAATTTTAATTATCTTCTATCTAAACATAGTGATCTTCTTGATGAGTCCTTCTCGTTCTTTTTTCGCAACTCGGGAGCGTGGTGTTTTAGGTAGTTTTCATCGATCTCCCTTTTTAGTGTGCCATCGTTCCCATAGTCACTTACTTGAACGAACTCGAGGTTATTTAAATGTCATTTCTCCTCATTACTCTTCTGATATTTCACTTTCAGTCTCAAATCCATCATTATCACGGCTTTTAATTTGTCCATAACATTACTTTTTGCAAAATTCATACAATAATATTTGTCTCCCTTTATATACTTACAATTATCCTTTGAATGAATGTAATTGATATCGCTTGATCGAAACAGCTACACCAACGCATTCTCATCGCGGCGAGCGACGACATCCGTGGGAACCCACTAGAGCCTTACGATCCATTATAGTATATATCATTATTTTCGTTATAGCATCGTTCCTATCTTGGTGCGTTAGATCGGGAAAATATTGGAATAATCGCGAAAAAGGCGTTTATTATTGTGCTGGGTGTGGGGCCCTCTATTTGATTCAAACGCCCAGTTCGAATCTGGTTGCGGTTGGCCTAGCTTTTCAGTTCCTATAAGCGATAAAGACGTCGATATACAGTCAGATCTCAGTTTAGGCCTGAAAAGAGAGGAAGTATTAAGCAATAAATGTGGAGGTCATTTGGGGCATGTATTTGACGACGGTCCTAAACCCACAGGCTTACAATATTGCATTAATTCAATTTCTTTAGATTTTAAACCTGTGAATTTCCAAAATAATCGCTAAATTCTCCAAATAAATGCAAAGTCTTCCAAAAAAAAAGCCAAATAGTTAGCCAACAATTTTTTGATTATAAATAACTAATAAGAATATACATTTTAGGAATAGATTTTAATATTTATTATGTGAAATATTAATTAATAATGAATGAAAAACTACTAAGTTCATACTTTAGAAGGCATTTAAAGGAAAAAAGAATAAATTTCATTGAACAAGTTCCATTTAAGAAGAAAAGAATAGATTTTGTAATTTATGATGAAGAAGAAAATATAAATACTTTTGAATTAAAAGTATCTGATTGGAAATCTGTTTTTAATCAAGCTTGTAAGAATCTATTGTTTTCTGATAAATCTTATATTTGTATTTGGTATACCTTTGAGAATAGAATTGATATGGATTTAGTTAAAAGATATAATATTGGACTTTTTCTTATTAAGAAAAATAAGGTGTCAGAAATTGTTAGCCCACATAACAATAATAAGTATTTAAAACCTAGTTATTATAAATCCTTTAAAAATAAAATTCTCAATTCAATCCATAATGAAAATCTACTTGGAAATTGATTCATTTAGCTCATTGGATTATTATAGGATATTCAAAACAAAGATTAGGGAAGATCCAATATCTCAAGTCATAGATGGATTAATTTTAACCGCAAATTTTTTATTTAAGAATGAAATTGACAAGATACAAAAAATTAAACAGATAGTTTCAAATTTTAATATCCCGATTATGCTTAATCCAAATACAAATGGGTATTATCAGTTTGAAACTAATATGGGTTTCATAGATAATGACATAAAAGAGAGATTCCAGAAGTATTATAACCTTAACTCCTTCATTTTTTCTAATACTGATAATGAAATACAGGATGCAATTGAACGAATCTTAAATTTTCAAAAGGATTTTTTTAAAATTGAGGAAACTATAGAACCTGGAACGCTTCTTGATTTTTTAGATGAAGCTGACAAGACTAAAATAATTAAAATAGAGCATCACCTAACTGCACCTTATCTTTTTACAGGAATTAATTTTCCAAGTAACAACCTTAATGACTACATTAGATTATCTTCAAATTTTCAAAATGAAGATAATCAGCTTTTCTTATTTCTTTATTTTGACGAAACAATGTATTCTAGAATTGAATCTATAATTAACAATTGGAACAACCAATTTAGCTCTATAATATTATGGAATAATTCTTATAATGAATTTTATAACTCTAAAGCTCAATTAACAGATTTTAAAGATTTTTTAGATAAAATTATTGATTTTAAAGATAAATTGATCTTCTCTTATCCGGGGCTATTAGGAATTCATTATTTACATGATTTTTTCTCGGGTTTTATAATTAAAAAACAATTATATCCTGGTGATAAAAAAACACCACCAACCCAAAATCAAATCCTAACACCTTCTACTCAAATAAAATTTGGCAGTAAATCTAGAACTTTTTATAATCCAATTAACCATTGTTTAAACACTAAACTAGATATTGAAAATCCTGCAACAATAGAACAATTAAGACATGAATATAACTGTGAATGTTTTGTATGTGAAAGTAAAATCCTTAATGATAGGAGATTTTTTAATACAAATATAGTGAAATTAATTGATAATACGAGAAACAAGTTCTATCATAATTTATTTTGTGTTTTAAAAGATATTTTAATTCTACAAACAGGTAACAATATGGAAATTAATCAAATCCTAAGTAATATTGAAAAATATAATAATTGGAGGGATGTTTTTGTTTGAAATTAAAGATAATGAATTAGTCTTATTTTCCATTTTTGATAAGGAAAATAAACCCATAGGAAAAACGGAATTAATTAAATCCATATTCTTATTTTCTAAGCTCCTAAATTTAGCAGATATATTCCAATTTTCTGGAGACTTATTTGGTCCAAATGAAGTTGATAACTGTGTGACTGTTGAAATAAATAGACACGAATATATAATTTCAAATTATGAAAAAGATACTAATATTTACTATTTTGATTCAACTTTCTTTAATAAATACAAGACTAATTTTGTAGAGAAGATAGAAACTAACCCCTACCTCAAATTGCTAAATAGAATTACCAATTTTATGAAATGTGGAGAATTATCAATTAAAATAGCATTAATTTATTCAATATTTCCAGAATATACAAGCGACTCAAGCATTAAAGAGGATTTAAAGCCTTTTATCTCAAATAAACCTTTAATGAATAGATATTTAAGAGATCTTCTTCATTTAATCCCCTTAGAAATATTTAGAGAAATCTTTGCTTTAATCCTTGAAAGATTGGAGCCCTTTATTTTTCTTAATGAAGAAAATAGAGAAAAACTTATTGAAGCTATGGGAATAATAAATAATTTTAAGTCAATTGATAGAGTTTATCCAACATTAAATTCTCTGATCCTTAGTGTTGCAGATATTAATTATAAATATCTCTTAGAATATATTTTATTTCTTTTAAAAAATAACACTGATGAGATCATAAACAATATACTTCTTCGTCAGATTCTTTTGATATCCATGTTGAAATTAATGTATGAATCAGATCGAAGTGTAGTTCATGAATTAATGGCTGAATTTCGAAATAAAAACTTAAAATTTTCTGTATTAGTTTAGAAAAATATGAATGAGACAACTATAGGAAAATCAGGTTTACTCCTTGATAATGATATAATCATTAAAAATCTTTATGGAAGTTCAAAAGTCAAGGAAAAGATCCAAGAAGTACTTTCTAATAATGAAAAGTCTGTCTTAAAATTAACTTTAGGTGAGTTTAAGCGGAGTGTAATGAAGGATTTGGTGGTTTTTTATAATGACCTGATTCACTTTATAGCTGAACAAGATAATGATAATCATAGTTCACATTTAAAAGTCCTTATCAATTTTCTATTAGATTATAAGAAAAACTATGGAATTAATGCTAAAGGAAGATTTATTAATTATATTATTAAGATATTTGAAAAAATCCTAGATCACATAACCAAATCTACAGATACTCCTTTGGAAATAACTTTAGATTTTATAAAAAATCAAATCATTGATTACATGGAGATCTTCTTTTATAAGATTAATATAATTGGAGATTCTATAAATTGTCCCCATTCAGAAATAGAACCAGGTAGAGATCAAAACAAATTTGAGAGGCTGAATTTCTCTTGTAAGGATTGTGAAACTCATAAAATGAATCTAATGTTAGATATTTTTCAAAGGGAAATTGAAACCATTCTAAATTCAGTGATTTCCAATTATTTAGTTGATATCTTGAAATATATAATGGAGCTTGATAAGCTAGAGGATATTGATGGTAGAAAACATGTGTGTCTAAATTTAGTAGACCTTTTACTCATTTTAAATTGTCCTAAGGATTACACAATTTTTACTTCAAATTTCTCTCATTTTAATGAAATCTGTGTTCTATTAAATAAGTCTGCAGTTTATCTCCAGACATAATTACCATATATTTTGGTTATACTATAATTAATTTATTTTAAAAGCTCTTGTATATTTAGGAGAATCTTTCACAAAATAATTATAAAGTATGAACTCGGGGTGGATTGTAGGATTAATATAACTCCCGATTATAAATGCTATTGGGTTGGGACCAGCATAAAATAAATGTATTTTTCTTATATTAGTATATAACTTTACAATTGTATCAATAAGCCTTGTATATTTGGCTCGAAATTCCAGTAGTTGTTCTTTGTATTTTAACCAGGTTCTATCAGGATTATCAACACTAATTGTAATAATTTTTATGTCATCTCTTATAACCTCAAAAATTTCGTCTTCATTTACTGTGCCAGTAATAGAAATTGATAAAGCTATTTCTGTTATAGAAGTGTCTTTATCTTCGGGTGATTCTACATGAAAAAACTCTTGGTTTGCTTCTTCCTCCTTTAATGGTTTCCACTTCCAAGTATTTTCATCAGAATGATATTGATATATATCAAAAGTATTTGTATTATAAATTAAAAAACCAAGATGGATAACGAATGGAATATAATATTTTTAAAATTATTAACAAAAGAACACTAAAAAATAAATAAGTGGAGTTTCCTCATACACCTATGAGTCAATTAAAAATCAAATAAATCTAATTGATTCAAAATTAAGAGAATTATAAATTAATGGACACTTAATTATGAAAAGGAATATAGATAATGATGAGCAATCTTTAGTTAGAAATATTAAAAAAATTTTGACATTGGCTAATGATGTTCTGAATAATATCTATATAGTTTCAGATAATGATAAAATGTGGCTGCAAACATTAATATCCCAAAAAATTGAAGATCAGGTGAATTCACATGTTCTATTTGGAGTTCCAACTGGAAACAAACCTTTTCACCATATGAAATCATTTAATCTTGAAGAAATGAATTGTATTCAAAATTTTATTTCAAATATTATTGCAAGTGACCCATCTGGTATGAAATATTTTGCAAAAATGGTAAAAACAAAGATAGAGGAATATCTTGAATTGAGTGGTGAAAAAATTCAAGAAAGTGTAGCGGAAAATAAGAATGTGTTTATCATACATGGTCATAGTACAGGATTAAGAGAAAAAGTAAAAAAGTACATCAGTTCGCTTGGTCTAAATCCCGTTATATTAGGAGAGGAAATGTGTGTCGCAAATCCCATTATTGAGTATTTAAAAGAGTATTTAGATAAAAATAGAGTAGTTCACGCCGTATCTTTACTTACTTTTGATGAATTTGGATACATCAAAAATCAACCAGATGAAAAGCGACCTAGAGCACGGATAAATGCAAATGCTGAAACTTTAATGGCAATTAAAGAGCTTGGAAATGAAAATGTTACAATAATAGTTGAAGATGGATTGGATTTATCAAAAGATTTCTCAGATTTACAAGGAATATACTATGTAAGATATAATAGTAATGATGATGCGTATTGGAAAGAGAAATTAAAAAAATCATTCAAGAGAGGAAATTTATTATAATGAATAGAAGAGATAATTTAAGCAGGGATCAGGCTAAGAAAATAGTAGAGGAAATTGTTGGAAATAGTAAGATGGGCGATATTTTTATTGGAACTGGTAATTTCTACTCAAATATTCAATATACTGCTAATAGATTAGGTTACATTGATCTAAAATCTATGCATGATAATGTATTGTCTAAAAATGATGAACTAAAATGCTATGAAGAAGTGTGGAATTATATAATTTCTGGAGTTTTAGCTCCAGGGACTACACAAAATTATAGTAGCACAGACTTCTTTAAATATTGGCATTTAACTGAGTTGGGAAAGAAAATTATTGAAAATCCTACTTATAATCCTCATGATTCTGATGATTATATAGGGAAAATTATGGAACAAGAATCTAAATTAATAGATAAAGTATCAAAAACATATTTATTAGAGGCACTACGTACATTTAAAATGAATTGCTGTTTTGGTGCTGTAGTATTATTAGGAATGAGTGTAGAAGCAATTTTTATCCAATTTTTAAGAAAATTAAAGAATTATGTCAATTTTGAAATTACTGAATCAATTAACTTGACTTTTAAAAACCTTGTTGATACTTTAAAACCATTAAAAAATGATTTGCCAAAAGATATAAATTATAATTTAGAATTATGGTTAAGTGAATTTCTAAATTATATACGGCAAACCAGAGATGAATCTCATCACCCTGTAATTAATACATTTCCTAAGGAGGAAGTATATGGTCTTTTTTTACGCTTTCCTATGCATCTAAATAAATTAAATAAGTTGCTGGCTCATTTCGAAGATCAAAATTAAGCTTAATTTTTATAGGATATAAAATATAGTTTAAATTAACGACAGATAAATTATTCATAAGAAGATTTTGTAGTTTTTATGAAAGATAAAAAAACAAGATAAAAGAGAGAGAAAAGACAAAGAGGATACTTAAATACTTAACCAACCTTGAATTATTTCCTTAGCAGTTTCATCGAATTCTTCTGGACCCTTTATTTTTTGGCTAAGTACCATCAAATAATTTTCTAAATTTTGAATTTTTCTTAAGTTTTTAATTAAAAACTTCATAAGAGAGCCAATAAAATGCTCATTAATACCCCAACCTCCATAGACATCAGGAACAAAATCTGATCCATAATATTCACTCCCATCATTATACTTTTCAGGTCCATCCAAAAAGCAATATGATTGCACATTTTTAAAATAACTTCCTACAGAGCCATAAAAGCTGTTAAATGGATCACTCTTTCTTGTTGTAAAATCATAAATATAGTCCATTCTTGCTTTTCTTAGGTAATCAGAATGATCTCGGGATAATTGTTCTGTAGAGATTCCTGAAAATTTACTTAATGCATCATTATCTGCTTGAAATAGATCGTAGACTCCTTGAAACTCTGATAAATCCACGTTTTTCATTAACTCAAAAAAATTCTTTGCTAATTTTTTGTGATCTGCAGACCCTCCCCCTTTCATTGATATTTCAACATTTGCTTTACTCCAATCTATATTTACAATTACTTTCCCAGCATATTTTGTATGAATGAGGGATACTCCAAGGAACTTTTGAATTGCAGTTTTCATGAAGAAATTAGAATAATATAAGGCTTGCATTCCTGCTGCTTCAAAAGTCTCTATAATGTTATATTTATAATTAAAAAACCAAAATATAGTTCTTTCTAAACAATATAATGACTCAATTAAATAACTTGAAGCTATTTTTGAAACTAATGTCGGATTATCTTTACCAATGATGGTGTGGTGTTTATTAGCTTTAAGAAAAGCATTTAATTTTTTCTTTGTTAACTCCCAATCTTTGATTTTATCCTTTGTAAAAGGAGAATACATATTAGGAATGTAAGTTCTTAAGTTAGGGAAGAAATCATCAGGATTTTTTTTTAAATAAAGATTTCTAACGAATTCAAAAATTAAATCCTTTAGAAATAGGTCTTCTCTAAGAGCACTCCCCTCTAATACTGGAAGATCTATTTGATTATATATTTCTATGATTCCATTTATATCAAGCATAATATAATTCACCCTAGAAGAAGTGATTAAATTGAATTTTTAATAATTTTATTAATGAATTGTAATTTTAAATTATTTTGTCAGCTTTTTCATATGATATTATTTTTAGAATATTCTTATTTTTCTCAATCTAATTTTCAATTTCTCCAATTTCTGGAGATGTTATTGGTATTCTATTAAAAAAATAAGCAATCTTCGAAAAGAATTTATCGATATAAGGTCGATTTAGAATCAATGTTGGATCAGGATCGCTTACAAATTATGCAATATTGAAATACCTTAAATTGAGGAGGAGCTTTGGCATAGATTATTCAGTGGGGAAGAAGATGGTAATATAAAATTAAGGGATAGTCTCATTCATAAAGGATTTCAATCTTCAAATTCAAGTAGACAAATTAATAATAAATTCCATTAATGGTTCAATAACTTTATCTGCGGCTTCTATTAATACCTTATTTACATGTAAATTTGGATTCTTCTCACCATGAAATAACCTACATCTTATTTTATATGCAACGATTATAATACTCTTGGTTTTATATTCAACTGGAGCAGAACTATCTAAAACTCTAAGATTTTCATCAATATGTTTATCGTCTTTCTTTTTAATATTATTTGAAAATATATCCTTTAAGTCCTTGGAATACACTTTTAAAGCAAGTTTTGTATTATTTAAGATAAATTTTTTACAAAAATATTTAATTTTGTCAAGGTCTCCAGTAGTATCAGCTATTTCTTGTCCTCTGGTACCATGAATAAATGCATAAATTGCAGAATATAATCCATTAAATGAGATCCATCTAAAGATAAATCTTTTGATTTCATCTTCAATTTCATTTCGTGCATATTCATTCCATTGAATAATTCTGTTAAATGTAGCCTTTTCCTTTCTAAGTTGATGAATATAATTTGATAATGACTCCATAACATTTCTTTCCTTTTCCAGATTTTCTTTTAATTTTCTATAACTTTTTGATATTATACCAAAATGAATTACTTATGGTTTTATTCATATTATTTAGATTGATCTATGATTTAATATAAAAGAAATATATTTTTACTTTATTGTTAAAAAAGCAATAGAAATAGTGATAATTATAAATCATTCTGTGTGGTGATAAGTGGTGTTGTATTGCATTTCCCGGTTATATTTGGTAATTGATATAAATTCTTTTTAGAATAGATCAAAATCATAACCTTCATCCCTCATTATTTCTTTTATCAGTTTTTTAGCTGATTTTCTATTGTATGAAGGTCGAATAATATTATTATGGTAAGGACAGTCATATTGGAGGGAATGGATGATAGCTATAATAAAATCCTCTTCCTTTTGATATTGTATTTTACCAGAATATAAGAGATATACGATTTTAACTATTTCACCGTCTTTTGTACTTAATTCTGAAATGAATTTCACAGTATCTTTTAAACCAAAAATGTCCCAGCTGGCGCGGGGTATAATATCAATATGAGTAATTTTAGGTGCTTCTGCAACGGTCATGTATGCAACGATTTCGTTTTTCCGTATTTTATATCTAATATCAATAATCGCATTATACCAAAGATATTGATTTATAATTCTATTAATAAGGAGTATATCAAATAGCTCAAAACGAAAAATACGGATATTTTCTCTCTTGGGGTGTTCCTTAATGATGTTAAAGTAGGAACGGTAATCCTCTTCAAAATACCACATAATTCTTTATATTTCTTAATTTGTTTCTTTTTTATAATTCTAATATTAAATTTATTATTTTATTATTTTTTATATTATCAGTTACTGCCCTATCGTTGTTTCCTGCTAATTCAGAAGGAGATAAGTGGTGTTGTATCGTAATATGATATTATTAAGAATGTGATAAAAGGAGGGGTATCATATTGTTCATAATTAATTAGGAGCCAATTTAATCAATTTTTAATTTCGAGATAAATTTTTCAGTTTTTAGATGGATTGAAATATTATACTCTTTAATCATTTCACCTTTGTATCCTTCAGAAACCATAACGTCATCAGACCAAGATGCTGCATCTTTAAGAAAAGGGTCATTCCAGAAATTCTATACCATAGATTCCAATACTTCAAAAATGAACTCACCATTATGATTTCCCAAAATAAATACAATATTTTATTCATTTGTATAAAATATTATAAATTAATAGATGAATAATTATGTTGGATCTCTTGGATGATTTTCAAATTAGAGATATTAAAACAAAATCTGAATATTCAAATAATGGTATATATTACTTGGGAGCTATTATTTATGAAACGTTAAAAGAGAGCTTATCAAAAAGAATAATTAATGGTTGTTATTATACACATTATTCTTCCCCTTATTTTCATGTAAAGGTTGGCATTATGTATGAGAGTTTGAAAGATCTAAATATTTTAAATAGTATATTGAATAGTATATGTGTTGATGAAAGTCATATCATAAATGAATCTGGTAGATTCCAGAAAACTCAAGGAACTGTCGAATATTTAGGCGATAATATAATTGTTGACTATATTATTTGTTATTCTTTTGAATGGTTAATCAAAGTGAAGGAAGAATTCAATAAGGAAATTCCTTCTTATGAAGCATTAGGGAATTTTTTTATTAAAAATAGAAAAAATATTGAAGATGAGATATTTAGTAGCAAAATTATACGAAAAGGTAAATTAAAATCATTAAATAATCTAGAAAAAGGAGTTATTTGGAATAGATTTATTCATCATTTGTGTAATTCATATATCTATCCCTATGAAGCCAAATTAATTGGATTTTTAAAAAGACATAATATACCGATTATTTTACATCAAACAAAATAGATTTTATTCCAAAATTGGAAAAATAGCTCAATTTAACTATTACATATTTGTAAATAGGAAATGATCTTTGATCAAAAATAATATTCATAAATTTTCAGAAGATATTCCCTCATTTATACTTCCTAATAAGGATAAGGTTTAATAATACAGTAGACTTTTCCATCTTCAAATATTAATTCATTATATTTGGTTAGAACTTTATTATCTGTATAGTCAATTCCAAAAATAATTCCATAGATAAATGTTCCCATTCTTAGATCTTCCTTGATTTGTCCAATTAATTCATCTTTTGGAGTATTTGACTCTAATTTTTTAATTTCAATAGCGATATTAGCTTCTGATAAATCCACATGAATCCGACCAGAGATTTTTTTTTGCATTTCTAATTTTAACTTTGGAAACTCTTTTTTTAATAGATTAAATAATTTCTCATTGAAGATCGTCTCTTTATTATAGAAATCAGCAGAAAAGAATTCTAAATCGAGCTTGTTTAAAAACCTATAGATTAATTTCCAAATCTTTTTTGCTTTTAATTTTTGCTTGTAAAACCATACTTTATAATTTTCATCATTAAAATAGATTTCTTGTAATGGTTTTATCTCTTCTAGGACTTTCATTGACTTAGGAAGTTTAGAATCGATAATTCTGATAATCTTATTAAGAATATTTATAATACCAAATACTATCTGCCTCAAAAGATTACTCTCGATTAAGTAATGACTCAAGGTTTCGTTATAATTATGAAAAAATATAACATGATCATCCTCATCTCCATATATTTCAAGATTCTCCTTATTGTCTATTTTATTTAATATTTCTCCAATCGGGTCTTCGACTAATCGAATCTCTCTCACACTTAAATTTGATTCTCTTATAATTGCTTTAGCATTAAATCTCCGATAATCTGGATAGAATTTATTAAAACCCATATATCCATTTAATTCAAGGTTAATCCATTTTATGATTTGTGGTTGATTAATTAATTCAGCAAGTAATTTCATGTGATTTAAGCTACCAATAATATCTTTATTTTCTAAGTCGAATATAGTATTAGAATAGTATATAGCGATATCATTCTTAACTAGTGAATTCTCTTCTATTTTACTAAGCTCAAAAAATAAGTGATCTAGGAAATTAAAAATCGATATTGATTTTTCATACAAGAGTTCTTCTTTTTTAATCAGTTCTTCCGAACCATTCCATAAAACCTTAATACGTATATTTCCTCTTTGAGGTATATTTAGAGGTAAAGGTATTCCATTTGGTTTTATCTCTTTTTCAACATTATCATTTATTCTATAGAGCATATAGACGGAATTCTCTAAATCTTTATTAACTTTAAAGGTAAAATATATTTCTTTACCAATATCCCGTTCGTATTGAAAATAATTTACTTTAAAGGATATAACAGGAAAAATTATAATTATTTCTGGTTTCATCGCTACTCCAAATCCCACCTGCATAAAATTTTTAAAAAATTCATCTCCTTTGATAAAACCATTATGATTCCCACTTTTAAACCGTGTTTTTGAAATTTCTCCACCCTGCTTATTATATGATTGTGGATATAAATCATTTTTGAAGAATAAGAAGAATTGGTTGTCTGAGAAAATATATGGATTTTGAAAACCAATTTTAATTCTGTGTTTTAGATCTTGGATATCTAAATCTTCAATGACATCATCAAAATATAGCTTGAAATCTTTAAATTTATAGAATATCCCAATATCATCTTTTTCTATTCGTGTAGTAATGTGTTCATTTTTAAAGATTTCTTGAATTCCAATAATTTTCTCGTTTTTAGATAATTCATATGAGCCAGTATCTTCTACATCTGAAATAAAATCCATTCTAATATAAAATATTTCATAGATTATCTTTCTTTTGATTGCTACAATTCTTATCTCTACTTTATCCTGTGATTCTAAAGAGTGTAGCTCATTAAATGAAAGTATTGCTTTAAAAAGCTCATAAATCCTATTACTAGGTAAAGATTGATTATTATGCATATAATACTATTTATCCAAGAATATTTATATTAATAATTATTAGTGTTTTCAGAGCATCTAGAGTAATAGGAGAAAAATTTATCAAATTCTTGAATAACTCTAATTTCAATTTAGATAAAAATTTTTATTGGAGAATGCTCAAATTTTTTCAAAAAAATCAGATTAATGCTCTATTTTCATTTTTTCTATTTTTAACTAATTTTCGCTGAGATTTTTCTCTCTTATAATTTTATAAAAAGATTGAGATAATTTTGTATTATTTATGAAAAATAATATAGAAATTTTAAAATCTTTCTTTATAAGGGATTTTGGTTTATTTTTGAGAAATTAGCTTTTTTTTTTAAAACTCACACCAGAATATAAAAAAGATTAGATATTATAGGATTATTATTGCGCGGGGTGTGGGGTGCCTCTATTTGATTCAAACGCCCAGTTCGAGTCTGGTTGCGGTTGGCCTAGCTTTTCAACCCCTATAAACGATAAAGAAGTCGATATACAGTCAGATCTCAGTTTAGGCATGAAAAGAGAAGAAGTATTATGCAATAAATGTGGAGGCCATTTGGGGCATGTAGGACACACTTCGGTGATAAGGGGGATTGTATCGCATTTCCCTATGTAATTAGTAAATTATCAGTTTATATGAAAAGCTTTTGTATATTTAGGAGTATCTTTTGCATAATAATTATAGAGTATAAAAGGAGGGTGTATAGTTGGATTAATAGAACTCCCAATAATAAAAGCTATTGGAGTGGGTCCTGCATAAAATAAATGAATTTTTTTTAAATTCTTATATTGTTGAACTATTGCATCTATCAATTGGATATACTTTTTTTGAAAATTTATTATCTGTTCTTTATATTTTAACCAAGTTCTATTAGGTTCATTTACTTTAATTTTAATTATTTTAATAGCATCCCCGACAACTTCGAAAATATCATCATCATTAACAATACCCGATATTGAAAATGATAAGGCTATTTCTTGAATATTTAAATCTTTATTATCAAATCTTTCAATTAAATAAAAGTCTTGTTCTTCTTCGATCTCGTGTAAAGATTCCCATTTCCAAGTATCCTCTTCACGGTGATATTGATAAATATCTGCTGTAAATGTATCGTGAATGAGATAGCCTAATTGAATTACTAATGGAATAAAATTAATTGAACAAATAAGAAATTTCTTGGAAATCTCATCTCGATTTTTAAAATTTTGCCACCATTCTATTTGTTTTTGTTGATATTCAAGCCAATTATGCGTCTCGGTTAGAAATTCTTCAATAATGATTTCTTCAGTTTCTGCAATTATGTGAGATCCATAAAAATCTCGATATATTAATTCTTTATCTAAATTTGGAACACCCGTTCCTGTTACATTCCCTGAATGGATTATCAATGTCCAAGTGGCTTCTTTTAGACCTTCTAATCTTTCATTAACCCATTGTATATGATTTTCTTTCATTTTTTTTAGTTTTTCAACTGGATATTCTCTTTCATTCTTATCAACAATTTTATGATGTTTTACACATAATAATATAATATTTTCAGGATCTTGTGCCATTAATTTACTCTTTGTCTGATGCCCTCTTGGACCTTCGGGACTTTCTCCAATAATATGGGCAAATTCATATAATTTAACAAAAGTACCATCTTCATACTGGAAAATAAATTTTTCTCCACATTCAGGAAAGTTACAAATCCCTCCGCTTTCAACTATTAATTTATGGACATCTCTTTCTTTCATAAAAACCCAGAATTTCTGTATTTAATATTAAATTACTATTATTTTAGCTCTATAAATTTATATACCCAAATTACATTATAAAAATTAACCAAAGACTAAAATAAAGTCAAATTGATAAAAGTGATTATTCTTGACTAATGAAAGCTATTTGAGAGAAATTTTAGACGGACAAGATTTAACTGAGAATCAGAAAAGAAATATAAGGGAACTTCGAGATAAAATTGAAGGTCAACTAAGAAATGGAATAAAAGGAACTCCTAAAGCATATTATGGAGGTTCCTATGCTAAAAATACAATGATAAAAGCAAGTTATGACTTAGATATTGTTTTATACTGGCCTTCAGATTCTCCTTATTCTCTAGAAAGCTTATATAGGGCTGCTGAAGGCGTACTTAATAGAAATTGGAGGACCGTGAGAAAAAAGAAAGTGGGATTAGAACTTCCCTTTGAAGGGGATTTTCATATTGATGTTATACCTGGTAAATTCTCAAGTAAAGATGAAAACTATGCATATTTATATAATAATAAAACAGGTGGAAGATTCCAAACAAGTATTTATATCCAAGTTGACTATGTTAATAAAAGTGGTCGACAAGATGTAATTAGACTAATGAAATTATGGAAGAAAAGAAAAAATGTACCAATTAAAACCTTTATTTTAGAGAGCTGCATCATCGAGGGATGTAAGGGTATTGATCGAACTAAACTTGAATCTCAATTGCTAGCGGCTTTTAATTATCTACGAGATAGTATTCAAAATGTTAGAATTGAAGATCCCTCCAATTCCAATAATATTATTTCAGATGATTTATCAAAAGAACAAAAGAATCGAGTTCGTAATCTTGCCCGTCAGGCTATTGAAGTACAGTACTGGAATCAGGTGTTCTTCTAAGGAGATATAAGTTATATTAGAATAATAGTTTTTATAAAAAAATTAAATAAATTTATATGCAAACTAATGGATAATGAAGAATTTTTAAGAACAGTCCTGAATGATTTAGAACCAACACAATCTCAAGTAGATAGCTTATTAAGATTAAGAAATAATATTCGGTCTTGTATTTTTGAGCATATAGGGGGTAAAAAAAGCATGTTTATGGCGGGTTCATTCAAAAAGGATACTATGATAAAACAACACTATGATTTGGACATGTTTATAATTTGGACTCCTGGATTTATGCCATTAAAAGATTTATTCTATGAAGTAGAACAGGCGTTAAATTCTAAATGGAAGTTAATTAAGAAAAAGAGAGTTGGATGGCGAATTCCCTATGAAAATGAATTTCATGTGGATGTTATTCCGTCTATCCAAGATATTCATGAATCTGATTATTCCTATCTATATAATTGCTATAAAAAGAAAAAGCTTAAAACGAGCATGTCGATTCATATTGAACAAATAGAAAAATATAATCGTAGAGATGTAATAAAATTGTTAAAACTCTGGAAATATCGTCGAAATGTACCAATAAAAACATTTTTATTAGAGATTATGACTCATTTAGCGTGCTTTAATGTTACTAGACGATCTCTCTCAGTTCAACTTGAGAAAGTATTTGAGTATATTACAAATAATATAGTTGAAAATGATTTTTATGATCCTGCCAATAAAGATAATATCATATCAGAAGATATTTCTCTGCAAGAAAAGTATAAGATAAGAGATAAGGCCTATAAAGCTTTAAAGCGAAAATACTGGGGGCAAATATTTGAAAAGAGTAGATAATATAGCTTTTAGAATTTTTTTGACTAATCAATGAAATGTTAAATAATATGAAATACAATGAATATCGCCCGCACCATGTATTTCCTTATCAATCTACTTCACTATTCTACAAGACTAAGAAGATAATAAAGGAGGGAAGAGAAGGCACGGAGAGAGTGTAATAATCTATAAATATGCTACAATTTTATAAGCATACTCCATAACTACAGCAATGTTAACCATATATTCTACAAAATTATTACCATCTGCTAAAATCCAATCAGGAGAGGTATTCTCACATGTATTCCTTAGCTTATACATTATTTGGTTAAATTTTTCTAATGCTTCTTCAAAACTACTTGATATCTGATATCTACTTTTTGAGGAATTAAAGTTTTTTTTTATCAAGAATTCATACTTTGTCCAAAGGATATCGCAGCGTTTTTCAAAATTGTTATGTTTAATATATTGAAATATCGAAGTAGCTGCACATGTAGCCCCTACTCCAAGTAATCCCCATTCTAGGACCCCTCTTTGGACTTCCCCGTTATTACTAACCCAATTAACAAAAGTTTTAAGCAATCCCATACCAATACCACCTAAAATTGAATAAGGTATGACTTTTTTTGCTATGGAAACTGGAGAATGATATGGAGTTCCCCAATCTGTTATGTAATGGAAACAAATTCCTAGAAAATACGACCATGAGGGATCGTTTCTTAATCGGCCATAATATGCTTTTTCTAAGTTTTCTAAAGCTAATTTTCTCGCTCCTGTGGTATGTTCAGAAAGCCATTTAGATAAAATTGGAAGTACTTTTGAAGGATAATCCAAATTCTGTTCAATGAATAGTCTATTCTCTAAATCTGGTTCAATCGAAGCGTTTATTAATTTTATTAAGTCTTTTGTATTGTAACCCAAATCATTGTTAAAAACCATTTCTGCTAAGCCCTTATGACAATTTTCTCTCATACTCCACCTCTCCTAAAAGAAATAAATTTTAATCCTCGCCATTATCTTTAGTTAATAAGTAAATTAATCCTGCTATTCCTAATCCAATTAATGTCCCTAGTGTTAAGCTACCTCCTAATCCGATCTCGAATTTCGGATATTTAAAACTACAATTTGGACAGTTATGATATTTTACTGATACCACTACTGAATCCATCTCGGTTCCACATTCGGGACAATGCTTTGGAGTATAATCAATGATATTATCTGAGAGGGAATTTAATCCTTTTTGGACTATCACTTTTTTCAGTTCCTGTAATGACTCATAGGTATCTTTCTTGACTTTAATGGCTCTATAATCCTTTTTTTCAGGCATAATAATTAAATGGTTATTCAAGTATTTAAAAGTATACATCGTGGATCCCTCTGATCCATCATAGTCTATCATTTAAAGTTGCTCTTTTATAGCTTATAAATATGGATTCTTATAGATATTCCCTAAGTTTTTAAATTTAATATCCTTTGATCGACATTTTGGGCATTCTGAGGGATTTTCTATTTTCTCTCTGGATTTCCACAATTTTCCACAGATTTTATAAATATAGTATAAATCCATAATTAATATCTTTAATTTTTAGTATTATATTGAGTGGACTGTTTTAGATTACTAAATTTATAATCATTGTGTGCGGTGATACTCATGGCAGTATCGCCTCCTCTCATTAGAACAACAACTAAGAATTAGAGAGATAACCAGTCTTGGATTATTTCTCTTGCTGTCTCATGAAATTCCTCTGGAGCTTCTATTTTACGACTAAGTATTAATAGATATTTCTTTAAATTACCTATCTCTTTTAGATTTGTAATTGAAAATTTCAATAAAGAACCTACAAAATGCTCGTTAATACCCCAACCACCATATACATCTGGTACAAAACTTGTTGCATAGTATTCACTTCCATCATTATACTTTTCTGGTCCATCTAAAAAGCAATAGTTTTGAACATTTGTGAAATAATTACCTACTGAACCATAAAATCTGTTGAAGGGATCACTCTCTCTTGTTGTAAAATCATAAACATAATCCATTCTAGCTTTTCTTAAATAATCAGAATGATATCGACTCATCTCCTCTGAAGAAACACCCATAATACCTTTAATAGAATCATCTTCAAATTGGAATAATGCAAAGATATCAGGAAATTCCTTTAAATCAACAGTCTTCATTAATTCAAAGAAATTATCGGCAATTTTCTTATGATCTGCACTCCAACCTTTACTGGTTATTATCTCAACATTAGCATTGTTCCAATCGATTCTAACCATGACTTTTCCAATATATCTTGTATGGAGGACAGAAATTCCAAGTAATTTTTGGATAGCTACTTTTATGAAAAAACTAGAATAATATAAAGCTTGCATACCTGCAGTTTCATATGTTTTTGTTATATTATGCTTGTAATTAAAGAACCAGAATATAGATCTTTCTAAACAATATAAAGTCTCAATTAAATGGCTACAAGCTATCTTTGAAACGAGTTCTGGCTCTTCTTTACCCAAAATCAAGAAAAACTTATTTGATTTAAGAAGTTGATTTAATTTCTTCCTTATCTTTTGCCATTCATTTATATTTTTCCTTGTAAAAGGAGATAGTTTATCTGGGATTGAGATTCTTGAATCTGGGAAAAAATCACTTGGATTAACTTTTAAGTAGGCTTCTCTAATAAAATCAAAAACTATATCCTTCATAAATAAGTCTTCTCGTAGAGCACTTCCATCTAACACAGGAATATCTAATTTATTATAAATTGTTTTAATTCCATTTATATCAAGCAAAATGCAATCACCCTGGATAAAGTGATTAATTCAAATTATTCTTCTTAATGATTTGCACCTATTAATTTTTTTCACTATTATAAATTTTCGTAAAATATACACTGTATACAATTATCAAAGTAATACGAAGATATTACTTTATATTAAATGAATAAATAATTAATTCATTCCAACTTTTAATTCCAAATTCATTCCATTTTCCTAATCGAGCCGTTGTATTCATCCCTTTACTCTTAGAGGTAGGTTTCTTCCCAAAATTTCTTTCAAACTGTAATAACTCTTTTTTAGCTCTTTCTAGGCCTTCTTTTCCAATATATTTATTCTTTTCTTTATTAATCCTTCCAAAAGTGGTTTTTAATAAATTATTCCAATTACTTATACCAAAATCTCTCCAGATTCCATTTAAAGCATTATTATATATTGTATATATCCCTTGACTATTCAAGAATTCAAGATTCATATCTTTTTAAATTTATACTCTTCTTAGATTGACTAAAATCTAAATTAACTTTAATTAACCATTCAAGTCTTCGAAATCTAACAATAAATCTAATGGATATTAAGGGAGTTCTCGAAAGAGATTACATAACTGAACTTGAATTTTTTGAAGTATTGAATTTGAATCTAAAAAATGAACAAATAGAATTCGCTGATGACGTTCGAGAAAATCCTAGAAAACAACATTTAAGAATATTAAAATTGCTCAGAGATTATTTAACTATTTTAATTTTAGAATGTTTAAAATTAACTAATCAATCTCAAGGAAGCATAGACATTGTGAAAGATATAAAAGAGATTAATAGAGAAATAAAAAGTTTATCAGAAAAATTAGAAAAATTGGGAGAATTGAAAATTAACACAGGCTATGAGATTATGGACGAGTTTATTAGCTCTAAATTAAAGGATAAAATAGAACTTCTAAAATTAAAGAATGACTATGAAAATGATTATTTCAATTTGTTAAATTATCTAACAAATAGAATGATTTATTCACACGATTATTCAGGGTTTATCCAAGAACCTGCTGGAAAATAGTGGGAAGAGCATAAAGTAGATAAGAAAATTGAAATGGAAACTGGTTTTTTTCAACCCAAGATAAGAGATATATTAAAAATTCATTTTGGTCAACAGATATTCGATACTCCTAATGAAGCCAGAGGTCATATAGATTTAAAATTAACATTTAAAATCCCAATTGAACTTAAAGTCTTTAGAGACAAGACTTCTTCATTAAAAACTAGTAGTATTCAAGAATTAGAAAAACACCTTAATCAAATTGAGTGTGAAATGATTAATTCCCCTATTGGATTCCTAATTGGGTTAGATTTTCGGAAAAAAATTGATTCAAAAGAGACTAGAAAACCAAATACTGAATACATCAAGTTTATATTTAAATCATATGAGCAGACGAATAGTTTAATTGTCTTATTGATATTTTTAGCAAATAAAAAAACACCTTCCGAAAATTAATTTTTTCCCCCTGTAATTAGGAAGAGACTAGAAGGGACAGAACTGACAACCCTCGGCGACAAAAGGGTTCGTATTGTTTTTTGTATTTAATTAAGGTAGGAACAACAGAGAGAGAAAGGTCATAACTAGGTGATAAGTAGTGTTGTTTCGCATTTCCCTAATAACTTTTTTATTTAGCTATGTTCAGTTTAAAATTGAAGAAATATATATTAATACTGAAAAAGGATTTATAATTAGATAATAAAATCTTATGGAGATAATAGTTATGAATGAAGAGTCTGAGGATGAAATAATCATAAAAGATAGCTCCTTTACATTAGATAACTTTATAAATCAATCCTTTATTCCAGAGGATTTAAAAAACGATTTAAAGGAAGCAAATACTCTTTTTATACCAAAAATTGTAGAAGAAAAACCATTTTTTGAAATTTTAACACTGGATCTATTTCATTTTCTTAAGCAGAGTGAAGGATTTAAAGTCAATATTTGTATTAAAGAGGAAGATTTTCAATATCTTAGGTCTGAAGCTGAAGAAATATTTATCGCTTTAGGAATAATACTAATTGAAAAAACAATAATAGAACCATTGATAACGAAGATTAAAGAATTTTTCAAAAAAAAGAAGGGAAAAAAAAAGAGTGAAGACCTAGTAGAGCTTACATTACTACTAAAGAAAACCAAACAAACAAAAATAACTGAAATCCAATATAAAGGATCTGTTCAAGGACTTGAAAAAATTCTTGAAAAAATAGAATAGGATAAAAATGAAAAGCTTAGAAGAAATAATAGCCCAATTACAAGATTTCAAAATATTAAATCACACACAAGAGATGTATGATGAGATTTTCGCTTCAATTGATAAATTGAGACAAGAAGCAGTAGACATTGATGATCAAGAGACTGCTAAATTAATATGGTGTTATGAGAAAATTACAGAAATACAGATGCATTATATTAATTCTTTTTATTTATTGAAGAAAAAAGAATTTTATAAAGTTTGGTGTGAATTAGAAAAATGTGAAAAAAGAATTCAGTATCTAAGTGATCACTTCCAAATTAATGAAGAAATAGATTCATTTTCAATTGCTTTCATCAAAAAACAAGTTGAAAAGTTCCAATCTATATATCCTGATTATGTCTTCACAAGTTATCGACTTGTTATTGAAACAACAGTTTGCAGCATTTGTGGAAAAGAAAATTCATTGAGAGAACATTGTGGACATAGGCTTGGGGAGATTTATGATGGTATGAGGTGTGTAAGATATATTAAAAATTGTAAACCCTTACATTATGCTATAGTTCCAAATCCAAAATGGAAATATAGGGTATTATTTGGTACAGATGAAAATGGAGAAAAACAAGACAATTATAATTATGGTATTCTTGAATATCTAATAGATATACTTCCCTCTCCATATGTGGAATGGAATTATAAATATTCAGTAAAAATAAATCCACATTCTAAATTCAAAAACTATCAAGAAGATGATGAGTGTCCGTGTGGTTCAGGTAATATCTATAAACTATGTTGCTTAAAAAAAGAGGGAGTCCCAAAAAAACATATAAATTTTTATGGATTTGAACCCCTTTTTGAACCTGAAATCAAAGATGATTTTTCAAGACTCAAGCCCGAGAGAATGAAAAATGAAGATAAAGGGATAAAAGATGCTAAAAAAGGAATAACTTCAACTGGTATTATGGCATCCGCTGACTCTTTTTTCATTGATTGAAATACTCTGTGATCATAGATTAAATTTTCTTCCCAAGTAATTTGGAGAACACACAGTAGGACAGTAACCAGTGAAAGTGCACCCTTCGGCGATACAGGGAGTGGTATCGCTTTTTTCCCTATTAATTAAGTAATCATCATGAGTCGGGAGACTAAGTATCGGGGAAAATGGGGAAATACTTATATTCCTGTGGTGTGTATTATAGCATAAGACAAAAATTAGATGATAATATGGCAAAAAAAGAAAAGAAAGATCCTTTAGCGAATATATTCCCTCAATCAAAAGAAAAACTATTAGATATTTGGTTAACAAATGAAATAAAGAAATTGTATGACCCAAATTGTAATATAGAACAAGTAAAAAGATCAAACGGTTCAATAATATTTAGATCTTGTAAAATGAAAGATATAAATAATTGGAAAAAAGTAGCTATTGAAAACTTAGTAAAAAGGCTTAGAGAAAATAAATAGATCTAGATATTTGGTTCGCTCGTGACTCTCTTAAGGGATTTACTTTAAGCATAATTCTTCAAATAATTTAATGGTTTTTAATTATTCAGAAGAATTTTCTGAAGAAGATAACAGTGCTACTAATAAAGTCGAATTTTTGTCCATATAAAAAGAGAGAGTTTTGTAATTTTTTGAAACATTCAAAAAAAAATTTCTTATATCCTCTTTTTAAAGGATTTTGCATTTTTTTTGGAAAACTTTGCGTTTTTTTAAAAAACAACACTTCATTCTATCTATTTATTTATTTATAAATTAATTAGCATTTTTTTTGAAAACTCACACCAGAAGATAAAAAAGATTAGATAAAATAATCTCTACTTTTACTCTGGAATAATAATTGTGAATTTTTTACATACCTTACAGTCTTAAAATTGAATACCTGAACGAGGGCGGTATTCTTTTAGAACCATATTAGAAATAGTCTTCGTTACATATTCTTTTTCATTCAATATCCTAATAAAATGATGGACATCTTCTGCTTCTTTAAAACGGCAAATTAAAGCAGCGGATTGCTCCCCTGTAGTATGAAAGACAGAACAAACCTCCGGTATTTTTGATATTTGTTCCAAAATTTCAGCTGTGTGTTTACCATCAATTTGTATTCTTATTAAAAATGTTAACTTATAACCGAGCTTTTCATTGTTGAGTTTAAGAGTATAACCCTCTATTATACCATTTTTTTCGAGTTTCGCTATTCTATTATGAATAGTGCCGATAGAGATGTTTAACTTATCCTGAATAACTCGATAAGATGTTTTAGCGTTTTCTTGCAAGATTTTTAGGATCTCCTTATCTATATCGTCCAAGACCTTTTCTTTTTTCATTTTTAAACTAGACCAAAAAAAGTGATATATTCTTTAAAATTGTTCAACAATTCAATATTTATTGTAAAATTTATATTACAACAATTTAGTATTTATTGTAAAATTTATAATTTTTGTTATTGAAATGTTTTACATTTAAATGATCTCCAAATCATAAAATTATTATTGAATTCTTCTTATATTTCTATATATTAAAAATAAAAAAAAAACATAAGATAATGTCTGTACCAATAATTATATTAAAAGAAGGAACTGAGGAAACTAAAGAGAAAGAAGCTCGAATGCAAAACATAAATGCGATTCTAGCGATTACCGAATCCGTAAAATCTACGCTTGGACCAAAAGGTATGAATAAAATGCTTGTAGATTCTGTAGGAGACGTAACGATAACGAATGATGGCGCCGAAATATTAAAGAAGCTTGATATTGATAATGTTGCTGCGAATATGATGGTAAATGTAGCCAAATCGATTGACGACGATATCGGTGATGGCACTACAACAGCGGTCATCTTCTCAGCCGCTTTATTGGGGAACGCTCTAGAATTAATTGAACAAGGTATACATCCAAAACCTATTACTCATGGATTCCGTATGGCAGCAAATAAATCTTTAGAGATTCTAAATGAGATCGCTGTTAAAATATCTCAAGACGATGATAAAATTCTTATTAATATCGCTAAAACTGCTATGAATGCTAAAGATATTGTAGGGGTTAAAGATTATTTTTCAGAGTTAACTTTACAAGCTATAAAACACGTAAAGGGAGACGCCAAAGATACTTTCTCGAAAGTAGGGGATGTATTAATTGTTAAGATACCCGGAAAATCGCTCCGAGAATCAGAGTTAATAAATGGAGTCTACATTGAGAAAGAACGAGTCAATCCCGCCATGCCCGAAGTAGTAAAAAACGCGAAAATAGCTGTTATTAAAAGAAAATTAGATGTTGTTAAAACAGAATTCGATTCCCAAATTAGAATATCTAACCCCGCTGACATTCAAAAGTTTCTCGATCAAGAAGAAAAAATCCTGCTAGATTACTTAAAAATCTTTAAAGATTTAGGAGTGAATATGATCGTTAATAATCAAGACATTTCCGATAAATTCGGTGCGTATTTGGCGAAAGAAGGAATCGTTGCGATAAAAAATCTCGGTGATTCAGACATAAAAGCCGTAACAAAAGCTACTGGAGCGAAAAAAATTGTTGATCTCCACTCCTTATCCGAAGAAGATTTAGGGTTTGCAGAAAAAGTAAAATTTGAAAAACTTGCTAACAACGATTATGTTTTATTTAGTGGATGTAAAAACCCTAAGTCAGTATCAATAATACTAAAAGGAGGCTTAGAGAAAATCCTAGATTCCGCAGAAATTACCTTAAACGATGTTCTCTCAGTAGTTGCTAAAGTTATGGACACGGAAGCCGTGGTTGCTGGTGGTGGCGCTATATATATCGAGCTTGCGAAGAGACTAAGAGAATATGCGAATCAAATTAGCGGTAAAGAACAACTTGCCATAAACGCCTTTGCTATAGCATTAGAAGAAATTCCAAAAACTCTGATCAAAAACGCGGGATTAGACGAAATTGAGAATATGACGGAATTACGCGCTGCTCACAAAACAGATAACGAAAAATGGGTTGGAATTGATACTATAACCAATAAGATCGAAGATAATTTTCAAAAAGGAATAGTTGAACCCGCTGCTCTTGTTAGCCATGTAATCAAAGCGGGAAGTGAATTAGCAAATTTAATTTTAAGGGTAGATAGAATTATCAGCGCTAAAGGCTCTAAACTTCCTGGATTATAAAATGTAAATTACTTCATTTTTTTCTTAATTTTTTTCTTCTTTTCGTTTATTTTAGAATATTATTTAAAAATTTTTCAATTTTTCACTAACTTCAAAAAGATTTTTAATAAAAATTTCACTTTTTTATCCATAAACTAAAAATATTTTTTAAATGAATTAAGATGGACATTACAAAAGATTTTGTAAATTTTGCGGACAGAGATTTAATATCTCAAGATGACGTCGAAAAATTGTTTAATTTGAAGAATGAACACGTGTTAAAGATTATAAAGCAATTTGTTGACTTATGTAAACCTAGTAAGGTTACAGTAATTTCTGATTCTAAAGAAGATATCAAATATGTGAGACAAAAAGCCATCGTCATCAACGAAGAAACTAAACTTCAGATAAATGGACATACAATTCATTACGATAGCTTTTACGATCAAGCAAGAGATAAAGAAAACACTAAAGTGCTAATTCCTAAAG